>Ga0209941_1000077_pt1 | contig 207316 bp, 172 predicted proteins | sample ThiBiot_300_plan_FD_183945 | JGI IMG/M metagenome (GOLD analysis project Ga0209941, IMG submission 183945) | Wastewater bioreactor microbial communities from Cape Town, South Africa - Thiocy_solids_1 (SPAdes) | ecosystem: Engineered > Bioremediation > Thiocyanate > Unclassified | place: South... | reverse complement strand
CTTACGCTAAACTTGCTAAATAAACTAAAGCTGAAAAATAGGAAAGCAAAAGTGGAAGAATTTGCTGATAATTTTGAGACGCTACTAATTTGGCTCAGTGAGGTGAAAATTTTATAAGAAAACCGTGGATATCGGTGTCACTCAAGAAAGTGTGGAAGCCCGTTTACAAAAGCATAATAATTCCACTTATGAAAAGCGCTATACTTCTCAGATATCTTTTCGGAAGTTGATAACCTCCTTGAACTCAAGGCTATGCCACTATTGAATATCTATTTTCCCTGATAAAAAATTATCCAACATCTTTATCTCTTAGGATAAAAAGTGTTGACTCCTATAACAGCCTCTTTACTTTTTCCATCACCTCCCCAAAGACCGATACATCCTGCCCTCCCGCGGTAGCTAAAGTTTTTTGTCCGCCGCCGCCACCTTTAATAGTGGGTGCAACAATTTCTTTTATAATTTTTACGGCGTCTAATTTTTTTGTTGAAACTAAATGATCGTCTATTGCTACCACCACACTGGCTTTTTCTTCCATATTTGCAGCCAATACTATTACAACATCTTTCAAGTTTTCTTTTAAGAGAACAGCCAGCTTTTTCAAAGCATCAGCATTGGGAACTGAAACAATCTCACCAATAAAATTCACACCTTCTATTAAAACAACTTTCTTACTTAATTGTTCGTTCAGGGTAGAAAGAATTTGAGATTGCAGGTAATCAACCTGTTTGGACAACTTATCTTTTTCATCAATAAAAGAATCAAATGCTTTTTGCAGGCTTCTTGGATTTTTTAATTGAGCCTTCACGTACTTTAATTCTTCCAGTTCTTTATTGATAAAGCCTTCAGCAGCTTTTCCGCTTACTGCTTCTATTCTTCGTAAGCCGGCGCCAACAGCCGTCTCATTAGTAATTTTAAAGATCCCCAGTTCGCCGGTGCTTCCCACATGGGTGCCTCCACACAATTCAATGGAATATTCAGGATCCATAATTACGACGCGAACGGTATCTCCGTATTTTTCTCCAAACAACGCCATGGCACCGGTTTTCAACGCTTCCTCCTTTGGCATTTGTTTAATGACCACAGGAACATTTTCTCTTATTTTTTCATTAACCAATGATTCTACTTTTTCAATTTCTTCATCAGCCATTTTACTGAAATGAGAAAAGTCAAAACGCAAATAATCTTCGTTAACCAGGCTTCCTTTCTGTTGCACATGCGTTCCTAAAACCTTCCGCAAAGCTGCATGCATCAAATGTGTAGCGCTGTGATGCACGGCTGTTTTTTTTCTTTTAGCAACATCCACCTTTGCAATTACTTTGGCCTCAATGTTTGCAGGAAGCTTTTCTGTGAAATGCAGTATGAGCTCATTTTCTTTCTTAGTATTAATTACAGGTATTTCTTCTTCATCAAAGATCAACAGTCCTGTATCGCCTACCTGGCCGCCGCTTTCAGCATAGAACGGGGTAGTGTCCAAAATAATCTGATAGGTTTCTTTTCCTTTGGATTTTATTTTGCGGTATTTTAAAACATGGCTTTCCGATTCCAAATTTTCATACCCAATAAAGCCCCTTCCTTCACTCGCATTTAATACGATCCAATCTTCGGTATCAACAACGGCTGCAGCGCGGCTACGATCTTTTTGTTGTTGCATTTCTTTTTCAAAGCCAACCTGGTCAATTGATAAATTATTTTCTAAAGCAATCAAATTGGTCAGGTCAATGGGAAACCCATACGTATCATATAATTCAAATGCTGTTTTACCGTCAATATTATTTTTTGCTGATACAAGCAAATCCAACTTTTTTAAGCCTGCATCCAACGTCCTTAAAAAATTATTTTCCTCTTCATGGATCACGCGCGCAACAAAATCTTTTTGCTTATCCAACTCAGGAAAAACATTTTTAAATTGTTCTGCAATAATGGGAACGAGTTTATAAAGCAATGGCTCTTTTACCTCGAGGTAAGAAAAATAATAACGAACCGCTCTTCTTAGAATCCTTCTTATTACATAGCCTGCACCTGTGTTTGAAGGCAACTGTCCATCTGTAATAGGAAAGGCGATCGCGCGGATATGGTCTGCAATTACCCGGAAAGCAATTGCTTCTTTAGAATCAGAATAATCATATTTTTTCCCCGATATTTTTTCTATTGCTGCAATAGTACCGCTAAAAATATCTGTATCGTAATTGCTTTTTTTATTTTGTAAAATACGCACCAATCTTTCAAAACCCATTCCGGTATCTACATGTTTTGCCGGCAGCAATTCCAATGAACCATCTTTCTTTCTGTTGTATTGAATGAACACTACATTCCATACTTCTATCACTTGCGGATCATCTTTATTTACCTGGCCTTTACCCGGCTTTAATTTTTTTTCTTCTTCGCTTCTGCAATCCACATGAATTTCGGTACACGGCCCGCAAGGCCCGGTATCGCCCATCTCCCAGAAGTTATCTTTTTTATTCCCAAAAATGATCCTGTCTTCATCTATCCAAGCCCTCCAAAAATTTAACGACTCATCATCGCGCGGCAAGCCTTCTTTTTCATCACCTTCAAATATGGTAACATATAAATTTTCAACTGGAATTTTATAAACTTTAGTAAGCAACTCCCAGCTCCATGCAATCGCTTCTTCTTTAAAATAAGGCCTGGGTTCTCCGGTTGCATTTCCAAAGCTCCAGTTGCCCAACATTTCAAACATGGTATGATGATACGTGTCCACGCCCACTTCTTCCAGGTCATTGTGCTTGCCGCTTACACGCAGGCATTTTTGTGTATCTGCCACGCGCGAATAGGGCGCGGGCTTATTGCCCAAAAAATATTCCTTGAACTGGTTCATGCCTGCATTGGTAAATAACAAGGTAGGATCATTCTTGATCACTATTGGCGCGGAAGGCACTACCTGGTGTTGTTTCTCTTTAAAAAAATCAAGAAAATGCTGTCTTATTTCAGCGCTTTGCATCATAGATTGGTGTGAATTTTAAGAATGATTTAGAGTATTAAGCAACTATCTTTGTTTTGCTGAAAAATATTTTAATGCGCAAAGGTGCATTCAAATTGCCGTATAAACGAAATAAAAGTGGACGGTGAGGGACACCGTCCACGGCGACAAGCCCGGTTGGTGTCCCCACCAACCGGAGACAGTTTGAATACGCCCGCAAAGGTATTTGGTTTGAATCCATTTACAAACACAGCGTTTTTAAAATATTAAAAAATGTTTCCCCTGTTTTAAAGAATGAAAAAATTAAAATATTATTATAACACACATACTTTGCGTTATGAGAAGCTGGTAACGCCGTTGCACGTAAGGCTGCTGCGCTTCCTGGGTTTCATAACCACTGCATTTGTCATTGCTTTCATAATGGTCACCCTCGTATTCCGGTTCATTCCTTCTCCCCAGCTAAAGCTGGCAGAATTGAAGTACGAGAAAATGAGGCAAAATTATGAATCGCTGATTACCCAAACCCAAAAATTGCAGCAGGACATGGCATTCCTGGAAAAGAGAGACAACCAGGTATATCGTTCTATTTTTGAAGCCAACCCAATCCCCGATTCGGCAAGAGCAAAATTGATAGAACAAAAAAATGAATTTCAGAAAATCACTGCCATCAACGATGAAGAGCTTGGTAATGAACTTGCCCAAACCTTAAATAATATCAGCGCAAGAATTAAATACCAATATGCAAGCTATAATGCAATCGAAAAGATGATCAAAAACCAAAGTGAAAAATTAGCCTGCATCCCGGCTATACAACCCGTAAGCAATCGCGACCTGGATCGTATCGCTTCAGGTTTTGGTATGAGAATTGACCCTGTATATGGAACCGCAAAAATGCATAAAGGATTGGACTTTACCGCACCACAGGGAACTCCCATTTATGCAACAGCAAACGGCAGGGTAGAAATGGCAGGCTTTGACGAGAGTGGCTATGGCGATCATGTAATTATTAATAATGGTTATGGTTACAAAACTTTATTTGGGCACATGGCTAAGGTAAAAGTGAAACCCGGCGAATACGTAAACCGTGGTGCAGTAATAGGCTGGGTAGGCAGCACAGGGAAAAGTACCGGGCCTCATTGCCATTATGAAGTGCACATCAATGGCCGTGAAGTAGATCCTGTTTACTTTTTTTATAATGATCTTACCCCTGAACAGTTTGACAGAATATTAAAAATTGCTTCTACCGGAAGCGCAAAAAGTCTTGATTAATTATGGCATTTTCACAAATAAATTTTGATTTTGATATTGAACCGGCAAAAGATAAGGAGCCAAAACAATCAAGAAAAGGCCGGCCACCCCGGACACCGGCCCTTAATGAACCATCAATACAAAAGCCTAAATCAAAACGTGGAAGAAAGAGCCTGAAACAGGTGAATACCATCCCCGACAATACCAACGTGCCGGAAGATGACATCCTCTTTCAAAAGCAATATTATTCTATTGGAGATGTTGCTTTAATGTTTAATGAGAACACTTCTTTAATAAGATATTGGGAAAATGAATTTGCTATCTTAAAGCCCAAAAAAAATAAAAAAGGCGACCGGTTCTTTCGCCCCGAAGATATTAAGAACTTAAAAATGATCTATCATTTGCTGCGCGAAAGAAAATACACCGTTGAAGGCGCTAAAGAATTTTTAAAAAATAACAAGTCCGCCGGCGAGAAACACCAGATGATCGAATCGCTGGAAAAAATAAAATTATTTTTACTTGAATTAAAAAGTAATTTATAGCAAAAGGCCGAGAGCTGATAACTACACACATTTATGAATAAGGTATTATTTTCCCTGGTTTTCTTTTTTATTTCTTACGCGGCTGCTGCGCAAAAAACTTATGAAATACTTTCTGACTCTGAGGATCAAAATTCCAAAATGCTACGCGGCGCTATCTCAAAGGAAGATATTACAACCGATACATCTTTTTTTAAATGGTATGCAGAAAGCCGGCGGATCTATTCTCGTCCAGACAGCAGTATAGTAGCTGCTTTCCGGGAAAATAAAGACAAAATTTATTTTATTGTTTTTGGCGGCACCTGGTGCGAAGACACTCATTACATACTACCTAAACTCTTTAAGCTACAGGAAGAAAGCGGCTTTCCTGAAAACAGGATCACTTTATTCGCATTAGACAGGAATAAACATTCTACCGAAAATATTGCTGAAGCTTTGAATGTAATTAGTGTGCCCACCATCGTCGTAATGAAAGATGGAAAAGAAATAGGGCGCATCATTGAATATGGGAAGACCGGTTATTGGGACAAGGAGCTGGCCGGGATCATTAATGGAAAAAAATAAATTTATGATTTAACTATTAAGAAATTAAGATTCATTAAAAGAAAACTTAACTATTCTTCATTCCTTAATGGGTTATGGGTTCTATAGTATTAGCATAATGCAAAAATCTTCCGAAAATAAAATCATCTGGACAATTGGCCACTCCACACGCACTTTGGAGGAGCTGGTGCAAATGCTTAAATCATTCAAAATAGAATTGGTCGCTGATATCAGGAGCTACCCCGGATCGCGGCGCTATCCCCAGTTTAATAAAGAGGCATTGGAAATTTCATTACCTGAAAATCATATTCAATATATCCATTTAAAAACATTAGGCGGCAGAAGAAAGGTAACCCCTGATTCTAAAAATACTGCATGGCGCCACGCGGCTTTTCGTGGCTATGCAGACTATATGGAAACCGATGAATTTAAACAAGGCATCAAAAAGCTCGAAGCCTTAGCCTTAAAACAGCGAACTGCTTACATGTGTTCAGAAGCAGTGTGGTGGCGCTGTCATCGCTCCATGGTTTCTGATTATTTAAAAGTACATGGATGGACAGTAATGCACATAATGGCAATTGGAAAAGAAGAAGAACATCCTTATACAGCGCCGGCAAAAATCATAAATGGCGAGCTTAGCTATGAAAAAGGGGACGAGCTAAAATGGTGAATAGCGGGCTATCGTGCATGTCCGGCATGGCAGGTAATGCAATATTTACCACATTTTATCTTACTAAAAAACAGTTTCCTGAAGTTAAAACTACACTACCACATTTACCATTTTGTTTTTTACATAGATGATCTTCTTTACAGGTTTTCCCTCCATCCATTTTTGAACGATCTCATTATTCAATACTAATTGTTCCACCTCAGGCTGTGAGGCTGATAATGAAATGACCATGGTAGTCCTTAATTTTCCATTGACAGAAACAGGATACTCCTTTTCAGACTCTGTAAGGTATTTATTTTCCAGTTGGGGATAAGAAGCATTCAAAACAGATTCTGTGTTTCCCAAAGCGTGATATAATTCTTCTGCAATGTGTGGCGCATAAGGAGTTAACAGAATCAGCAACGGTTCAAGGATTTCTTTTTTGTGGCATTTCAAATCGGTGAGTTCATTTACGCAAACCATAAAAGCGCTTACAGCAGTATTGAAAGAAAAACGTTCTGTATCTTCTTCAATTTTTTTAATGGTTTTATGAAGCGTTTTTAATTCAGCGTCCGTTGCCTTTTCTCCTGTCCATATTTTTCCCGTTTCTTCATTAAAAAACAGACGCCATAATTTTTTTAAGAAACGATGTACGCCTTCAATTCCCTTAGTATCCCAGGGCTTGCTTTGCTCTACCGGACCGAGAAACATTTCATACATGCGGAAAGTATCAGCACCGTATTTGTCAACTATCTCATTTGGATTAACGGTATTGTATTTGGACTTGGACATTTTTTCAACCTCTGCTCTACAAATATATTTTTCATCATTTTCTAAAATAAACCTTGCATTAGCATATTCGGGTTTTGATTTTTTAAAAGCTTCAATATCTAATTCAACCCCATCAACAAGATTTACGTCAACATGTATAGAATTGAAATTTATTTCAGTGGATGGCGAGGATGAATACTCTTTATTGATAATATACTCAGGGGCAACTCTCTCAATTTCTTTGATCAAATAATCAATCGGAAGCTCTTTATTTAACAATTTATTTCCGATATTATAAGAAATAAAAATACTGACTGAGTTATCAATGATCAGATTTCTCAAACTTAATCTATCAACAAACCTGCTACTCCCCTGTATCATTCCCTGATTTACCAGTTTCTTATAAGGCTCATCAAAACTGATATAACCTAAATCATACAAAACCTTTGTCCATAAACGGCTGTATAATAAATGCCCGACCGCATGTTCGGTGCCGCCAACATACACGTCCACCTGGTTCCAATAATCGGTAGCTTTTCTATCGGCAAAAGTTTCATTGTTATGCGGATCCATATAACGAAGAAAATACCAGCTACTTCCCGCGTAACCCGGCATGGTAGAAGTTTCGCGTTTACCATTGGATACGTTTATCCAATCAGTTAAATTAGACAACGGGCCTTCACCATTTTTTCCCGGCCCATACTTTTCTACAAAAGGCAGTTCCAAAGGCAATTTTTTTTCATTTAAAGGAACAGCGACTCCATCACTCCAAATAATGGGAAATGGTTCTCCCCAGTAACGCTGGCGGCTAAAACCCGCATCGCGCATACGGTAATTTATTTTTCGTTTGCCTATTCCTAATTCTTCTATTTTATTAATGGCAACCCCGATGGCATCTTTCATTAATAAACCATTGAGAAAACCGGAATTTTTCAACACAACCTCCTTGGTAGGATTAGCTTCCTGGCCATTGTAGTGTTCACCAATGATGTTGGTAATGGGAATATTAAAATGCTTTGCAAATAAAAAATCTCTTTGATCTCCACAGGGCACAGCCATAATAGCCCCCGTGCCATAGCCTGCCAATACATATTCTGCAATCCAGATGGGTATTTGTTTTCCATCAAAAGGATTGATGGCATAAGCGCCGGTAAAGCATCCTGTAATTTGCTTTACTTCTGCCTGGCGCTCCCTGTCGCTGCGGCTTTTTACATAAGTAAGATATTCGTCTATGGATGACCGTTGTACATCGGTAGTTATTTGATTTACCAGTTCATGCTCCGGAGCGAGCACCATAAAATCAACCCCAAAGATCGTGTCGGGGCGGGTGGTGTAAACGGTAAGGGTCAATGGTGAATCGTGAATCGTGAATTGAACTTCCGCGCCCTCGCTTTTCCCGATCCAGTTTCTTTGCATCTCTTTCATTGCATCGCTGAAATTCACTGTTTCCAGTCCTTGAAGCAATCTATCAGCATATTCTGTAATACGCAAATACCACTGGCGCATTTTCTTTTTTTCAACCGGATAGCCACCACGTTCACTCACGCCATTGATCACTTCATCGTTGGCCAACACGGTTCCCAATGCTTCGCACCAATTCACTTCTCCATAAGATGAAAAGGCCAGCCTGAAATCCATTAAAATTTCCTGCTGTTTTTTTTCATCAAAATTGTTCCACTCCTCAGCAGAAAAGCTATGAGCAGTGAGCAGTGAACTATCAGCAGTTCCTGATTTCTCAAAGGTCTTTATCAGCGTTTCAATAGGTTCTGCCTTATCGCTTTCGTGATTGTACCAACTCTTAAACAATTGCAGAAAAATCCATTGTGTCCACCGGTAATATTCAGGGTCGCTTGTTTTTATCTCGCGGCCCCAGTCATAACAAAAGCCGATTTTATCCATCTGCTTCTTGAAAGTAGCAATGTTCTTTTCGGTGGTCGTTGCCGGATGCTGGCCGGTTTCCAAAGCATATTGTTCTGCCGGCAATCCAAAGCTGTCGAAGCCCATCGGATGCAAAACATTAAAGCCTTTCAACCTTTTATAACGCGCATAAATATCGCTCGCAATGTAACCCAGCGGATGACCTACATGCAAGCCTGCGCCACTCGGGTAAGGAAACATATCCAATACATAATACTTGGGCTTATCCGGTGAGTTGCTCACCTGGTAAATCCCTGTTTCTTTCCAGATGTCCTGCCATTTTTTTTCTATTTCCCTAAAGTTATACTCCATGCTCTATTAAAATTATTTTTGTAAATGTAACAGCCTTTATGCAGTTAAGATTCCATACCTTTTTTCTTCGCAATAATCCGGATCGAAATTTTGCTCCTTCTTTGTGAAAGAAATGTTATTGATTTATCTGCAATCGTTTCAATGACGGATGTAAATTACATTAGCGATCCATTGCAAAGCCGCAAAAATACTAAACCTGTTTAAAAACATTTATTTTTGCCGGTACATAAAAAGCGACTAAAAATTAATCATCTGTTATTATGGCTCAATTTGGCAAAGCATCCGCTAAACGAGGAAAACCTTCTTACGTTTATGCCATCATCGGCGTTTCATTGGTGCTGTTTCTCTTTGGCATCGTAGCATGGATCTTTCTCAATATAAAAAAGACCGGCGATTATTTTAAAGAAAACATACAGCTACATGCATATATTAATCGCACAGCTACTAACACTCAAATTGATTCTCTGAAACATTATATCGAAACCCTGCCGTATGCTGTGAAGGTAGAATATATTACCAGGGAAAAAGCCATTGAAAAATACAACCAGGAAAATGACACTCTTTGGAAAAAATTAGCCATCAGCAATCCTTTGCCGGAAAGCATTGACTTTTTTGTGAAAGCAAATTATGTTGATAAAGATAGCCTCGCCAAACTGGAAAGGCAACTCGTCACTAATTTTCCGGAAACTATATCTGAATTTCAAACACCACAAGCCACAGTGGCAGGGGTAAGCCAGTTTGTAAAAACCAGTACCCTGGTGCTGCTGGTAGTAGCAATTATTTTATCTCTTTTAGTAATTGTGTCTATTGACAATACCATCAGGCTGGCCATGTATAGCAACAGGTTTATTATAAAAACAATGCAAATGGTAGGCGCTACCAGGGGATTCATTACAAGGCCGCTCGACGGCAGAGCTATTGTGAATGGGATCATTGCTTCAGCTATTGCCATAGTTCTGATGTTGGGCTTTATTACTATTACAGAAAAATTTATTCCCTACTTAAAAGTATTACACGACACTTCAAATATGCTGTTGATATTTGCCGGTATTATTATCCTGGGTATATGTATTACACTTTTGAGTACTCACCGCTCTGCATTAAAGTATTTAAAAATGAAGCTCGATGAGTTGTATTGATCTAAAAAATTTATTGCTTAACATTGCAAAAACAAATCAAGTATGAGTTCATCTAAGAAAGTTGCCCCATCGCCTACTCCCGGAGAAAATATCTTATTTACAAAAGAGAATTATAAATGGATGGTAATAGGGTTAATTATCATGGCGATAGGATTTTTTCTAATGGCAGGAGGCAAAAGCTCCGACCCTAATGTGTTTAACGATCATGAAATTTATAGCTTCAGGAGAATTACAGTTGCGCCCATATTAATCGTTGCCGGCTTGGTTGTTGAAATATTCGCTATCTTAAAAAAACATAAATAATTTTTCAGAACGATATTCAAAGCGGTGAACTTTTCATCGCTTTTTTTATTTTATTCAAACCACCTGTTAAAAGATGAATATTGTACAATCAATCATTATAAGCATTGTAGAGGGCCTTACAGAATTCATTCCCATATCCTCTACAGGGCACATGATCATTACTGAAAAATTGCTGGGCATCACTGAAAATGAGTTTACAAAAATGTTCACCATCGCGATACAATTGGGAGCTATATTAGCCGTAGTGGTTTTATACTGGAAAAAGTTTTTTGATTTTAAGAACCTGCATTTTTATTTTAAACTGATCATCGGGGTAGTGCCTGCTATTGTCCTGGGTTTATTATTTTCATCTAAAATAGATGAACTGTTGGAAAGCACAACAACCGTAGCTGTAGCTTTACTGCTTGGGGGTATTGTACTGATCTATATAGATAAATTTTTTAACCATCCTGTTATAGAATCAGAAAAGGAAATCACTTATAAAAATTCATTCACAATAGGAATATGGCAGTGCCTTGCTATGATACCGGGAGTAAGCCGCAGCGCCGCCTCTATTATCGGTGGCATGCAGCAAAAGCTTACAAGAAGCGCAGCCGCAGAGTTTTCATTCTTTCTTGCAGTGCCCACAATGGTAGCCGCCACAGGCTATAAATTATTCAAACATTTTCATGAGCAAGGCGGTTTCTCGGGCAAAGAGATCAAATTGCTTTTAATTGGTAATGTGGTGGCCTTTGTGGTGGCTTTGCTTGCTATTAAATTTTTTATTGAATTTCTAAAAAAACACGGATTTCGTTTCTGGGGAATTTACCGGGTTGTGATCGGATTGGTTTTATTAGCGCTCATTTATACCGGCTATATACAGAAATAATTTTTTTGGCTATAGCTAATAAATTCTTTTTAAAAAAAATGAATTACTTTCCTTCTCCGAAAGTCTTATTATTTTAAGCCACTATTTTTTTTAATGCAAACTGCTTCTAAAAAAATTATTAATGGATGGGCCATGTATGATTGGGCCAACTCTGTTTACAACCTTGTAATTACAACCACGTTCTTTCCCATTTACTATACCGAAATGACAAAGGTTTCCCCCTTTAACGGGAAGGTGCATTTCTTCGGAAGAACATTTGTAAATACAGCTTTATATAATTATGCACTTGCATTTACCTACCTGGTAGTAGCAATTGTTTTGCCCATTCTTTCTTCTATTGCAGATTATAAAGGAAATAAGAAAAGGTTTATGCAGGTTTTTTGCCTTCTTGGTTCATTAGCGTGCAGTGGTTTATATTTTTTTACTCCTCAATACTTTGACTTCGGCATTATCTGTATGATGCTTGCGGCGTTTGGTTTCTACGGAAGCCTGGTCTTTTACAATTCGTATCTGCCCGAAATAGCGGCTGAGAAAGACAGAGACCGTGTAAGCGCCAAAGGTTTTTCTTATGGATATATAGGAAGCGTGCTAATGCAATTAGTCGGTTTTGGGCTGGTAGTATTTTGGGAAAGAATTCCTTTTTTGCATAGTGAGGGAGACGCAGTAAGATGGACTTTCTTGTTAGTAGGAATATGGTGGTTTGGATTTGCACAAATCACTTTTAATTGCTTGCCTGAAAGTATTCCATCTGAAAACTATCGTGAGAAAAAAAACTTTATTACAGGTGGATTTATAGAGCTCAAAAAAGTATTTCTGCAAATGCTCAGGATGGCTGTATTAAAAAGATTTTTGTTTGCATTCTTCTTTTATAACATGGGCGTACAAACCGTAATGCTTGCCGCCACTATATTTGGAAGCAAAGTGCTAAACCTGCCTTCTACCATTTTGATCATGACTGTTGTTGCTATACAGTTAGTTGCCATTGGCGGAGCCTATATGGTTTCAAAGTTGTCAGAGACGTTTGGTAATTTACAAACACTGATAGGAGTAGTTATTTTCTGGATTGCAATATGTGTAGGAGGTTATTATATGCAAACCAAATATCATTTCTACATTTTGGCTGTTGCAGTGGGCCTGGTAATGGGAGGCATACAATCCCTGAGCCGATCTACTTATTCCAAATTAATGCCTGTCACAAACGATACAGCATCCTTTTTTAGTTTTTATGATGTGACAGAAAAGATAGCCATTGTTATTGGGTTATCAGCCTTTGGATATATTGAAGAAGCAACCGGTACGATGCGCGATTCAGTTCTTTCTTTAGTTGTGTTTTTTACAATTGGGTTGATTGGTTTAATTTCGTCATTACACAGACAACTGAAAGAGACACGAATGTATTCAGTTAAAAAAAATCATAGTTGATTGTATGTGTATCTACACGTATAATAAAAATCAAAAAAATATTCGATGAAATTGTATTCAGTCAATGCGGGGCATTTCAAACTTGATGGAGGCGCTATGTTTGGCGTTGTTCCAAAAAGCATGTGGAAGAAATGGAATGTGCCTGATGAAAATAATATGTGCAACTGGGCTATGAGATGCATGCTCATAGAAGATGAAGGAAGATTGATCCTTGTGGATAATGGGATGGGAAATAAACAAAGTGAAAAATTTTTCGGGTATTATTTTTTAAATGGTGACGATACATTAGAAAAATCCCTGGCAAAATATGGTTTTTCAAAAGATGATATTACTGATGTGTTTTTGACTCATTTACACTTTGACCATTGCGGAGGCTCTATTGAAAGGGATGGAGAGGATTTAGTTCCTGCCTTTAAAAATGCAACGTACTGGAGTAATGAAAGGCACTGGCAATGGGCTGTCCAACCCAATGACAGGGAAAAAGCCAGCTTCTTAAAAGAGAATATTCTGTCTATAAAAGAAAGCGGACGATTAAAATTTGTAGAAGTGAGGGAAGGAATTGAGTTCAGTAAAAATATCAACCTGCGTTTTGTAAACGGGCATACGCAATCTATGATGCTGCCTCAAATAAAATACAAGGATAAAACTATTGTTTATATGGCTGATCTTTTACCTTCAGTTGCCCATATACCTATTCCATATATAATGGCATACGATACCCGCCCACTCGAAACTTTAGTAGAAAAGAAGGCCTTTCTTTCAGAAGCTCATCAAAAAAATTATATTTTATTTTTTGAACATGACCCGGAAGTAGAATGCTGTGATCTTCAACTAACGGAGAAGGGTATTCGCAGTAATGAAATTTTTAAGCTTGAGGATATCTCAAACCATTAAGATACAGAAATGAAAAAAGTAAGCGTGCTACTACTGGTTGTATGTGGAGGAATCATTATTTACCTCTTTATTAAAGAACAATTCAATGGGATTGCGCTTTCAGGTAAAGAGAATATGCTTTTGTCGGTTACTTATCTTTTAGTGGGAATCTGTCTTTTTATTTTATATGTAAAAAGACCACGGAATAAAAGCAACTAACAAAATTTCCAAACAGAATGACCAAAATGCAATGATCATCTGAAGCTGATCAAAGAAGTTAGAGGATAACGAAGATTTCTGTATTCCATCATATCTACCTTAATAGAGCCCACTGAAATAGGGCTTTCGGCACGAAGTAATAAATGATTGGCATCATCGCTTACCCACACATTCATCTTTTCACCTCCTTCAAAAATACTTCCTTTAATAAGTAATGGCTTAAATTTTATTGCACGGAATTTTCCGTATTTTGTCTTCACAGTTTCTTTTCCTTCATATCGCAGATAAAGATGATAAATTTCATCGTCCAGGAACATATCGAAAGGAATCCTGTCTCCCGGTTTATATTTATTGAAATTGATGTTTCGTGCATAATATACAGAACTGATCACATCCTGGATACAGGAAGTTACTTTAAACAATCCATTCGTGCTTACTGCCGTACCTGCTTTATGATTAAAGGTTACATTATTATAAATTTTTGAACCACCCTCGTAAACATTTCTTATAAATTTTACAGGCAACATTGTTGCGGTATCTATGTAGGTTTCATAACGATCACGCACTTTATAAAAATTATCGAAGAATGAATAGGTCTCTCCTGTTCCTACGCAATGGTAAACGGGTACGCCGTTAAATTTTTCAAGGGTAGTTGTAAATCTGGCTTCACCGGCTCCTACGTACATGCCAAGTGTAGTATAATATACCTTCATAGTTACCTGTTCACCTGGCTTAAAGGCTGTATTATTTACGCCGCAAAATTCATTATTTCCTGGCTGATTGATCGAAAAAAATATAAGTAGAAGTGAGATGATTGCTTTCAAGTTGTCTTTATTTGTCTTTAAAAAATTTTATACCGAGTATTAAAATGCTTCCTGTGAGTGCAGGGATAAATAAATTAATGAACCAAATACCAAAAGTAGTGCCTAATATCCCTACAATATTTGCGCTGTAAACACTTAACAATTCAGTACTGAATTTCCCCCGTATTCCTAAATCAGCAATTGCAAATGACGGTACGATTGCCAACACTAAGAAGAGAACGGTTATAATCCAAAAAGAATCTACCCAGAATATCTCCACCTGCAGTACCTGCAAAAGCAAGGTATATTGTAAGACGAAAACAAGATACCTAAAGAAAGAAAGAGAAAGAAGCCTTAACAATAATTTAGGAGTAAACTCTTCCAATACATTAATATACCTGATCCATTTTTCTGCCGATGGAATCTTTTCAATTAACTGGATGAGCCACGATAAACGAAAGAAAAATAAAATAAGCAAAGAGGCAACTATAAATGAAATAAACAACAGCACCCTGATCCAAAAAAGAGAAAGCCCCATAATGAAGCCGGTATGTTCCGTCTGAAAAAAAAGAAGATATACCAATCCCCCACAACCCATTATCAATGTGAGAATGAGTTGGCTGATACTACCCGCTATGGATAAGGAGATGGCCTTAATACGGCTTCCTTCTTTTACATACAAAATCCTGCCGCCATATTCACCTATTCTATTGGGAGTATTCAACGAGAGGGCTACACCGCTTAAAACAGATTTATAAGCCCGGAAAAAACTTATTATCTGAACGGGTTTTAAAAGCACCTGCCATTTACGCGCCTCCAGTCCCCAGTTAGAAAATGCAAGGATAATGACCAGCCAGAATTTCCATGCCTGCGGCCCATAAGGCGCTCCTGCAATTAACTGAATAGACTGGTGAAGGTCCGGTTGAGCTTTGATCTGTTGATAAAGAGAATAAAATAGCCATAAGCCTAATAAGGGTACCAAGACGTATTTGAAAATAATTTTGATATTTTTGTTAGTACGAATCATTAAATACCATTATAAAGATTTACATTAATTTACGCTCATCTCTTTTAAAGCGGTACAAATAAACTTCAATTGCATACAAATTCAAAAATCATTTTGGGTATTGATCCCGGTACGTTGATAATGGGATTCGGAATTATTAAAGCCAGGCCATCAGGAATTACATTGGTTATAATGGATGTGTTGAAGCTCTCTCCTAAAAAAGATGCTTATGAACGCCTGCAGGCTATCCATCAAAAAGTTTCTGAATTGCTCACTAAATATTCACCAAATGAATTTGCCATAGAAGCTCCCTTTTTTGGAAAAAATGTACAAAGTATGTTAAAGCTTGGCCGTGCACAAGGGGTAGCTATTGCAGCCGCAATGCAAGCCGGAATACCGGTTACTGAATATTCGCCGCGAAAAGTAAAGCAATCTGTTACAGGAAACGGAAACGCCGACAAACTGCAGGTTTTAAAAATGCTGCAACGCCTCGTGACTTTTGAAGAAGATCCAAGATATTATGATGCTACCGATGCGCTCGCTGTAGCAGTTTGCCATCATTTACAGGGGAACGTTTTACTGAATCCCACATCCAATAAACTGAACGGGTGGAAAGATTTTATCGCCCGCAATTCCGAAAGGATAAAATAGTTCCCCTCATTTCTTTAAGCAGAATTTCCTGTTTTATCAGCTTTATGCAAAGGCTAATTTTTATTCTTATTTCTTGCGGATAAGTCTCCTATTCTAAGTATAATATTTAAAATATCCATGACACAAAAAAAACCCTCCCCAAAAAGGGAAGGGTTTTATCATTGAGCAAAAAGTGATATTTTCTAATTTGTTTTAATATCAACAGTGTTGGCATCGCCACCGCCTACTTCACAATTAGTAGTGATGCGGTCAGAACTAATTCCTTCTTTTTCTGTCAGGTAAGCTCTTATTGCGTCTATTCTCTTGTTACAAAGAGCCTGTGAAGCTTTGGAAGCTGCAGGATAGCCTGTAACAGTAATAGAACATGAAGCACTGTTTTTCAATTTTGAAGCAACGGTTGCGAGCATTGCTTTTGCATCGCTGCTTAATGCACTGCCGCTTCTGCCTTTGAAAGTGATGCTTGGAAGATCTCCAATATTACATTCCTTTGTGGCCACTACCATGTTTTTACAACATTCAGGATCAGGGCATTTACCAACCCCATCAGCATCTACTGGTTGACATTCTGTAGGTGTGATCAATTGTTTGTCTTTGCAATCAGGAACACCGTCACCATCAGTATCTTTTGAAACACCGTGAGTATCAACAGGGCAACCTGCGGGTGTATTTGGTTCTCTGTCCAACTGATCTACTACGCCATCGCCATCAGCATCATCAAATACCGGTTTAGGCAATTTCATGTGTTTAGGATTGTTGATTTCGCTGTATGCATAATCAAGCGGATTGATCCACCAAAGAGGCTCAACAGATTTGGAACCAAGATTGAAATTCAATCCAACAGAGAAATAGTTATAACTATCATAATCGCCAGTCAAAACGGGATCTGAAGGAGAATGCTCCTGCCATCTTTGGCCATCAAGCAAATCATCCTTGGTAAAAGTAACCCTGTCTTCAATAGCAAGATTTACGCGTTTGCCTAATTTAAAAGCTATACCTGCTAAAGCAGTTCCTGTTGCTCTCAACGGATGATCACCAAGAGTTGGTTTGGTCTTATTTTCATTCTCAGCGGGAGTATAAGGAACGTCTTTAAGCAAATCTTTTAATGCTTTACGGGTGTCCTTACGATTAGAGTATGCTCCGCCATTTATCGAATTAAAACTTTCAGGAACCTGAACCTTTGCATTATAAGTTGTAGCGCCGATACCTAAACCACCATACATCACCATTCCGGTTTTCTGCTTGTGGAAACGAATATTGTTTAAAGTAAAAATACCTTGTAAAGACAGATCCTGAACAGTTGTTTTGTAGTTGTAATATACATGCTGAAGCGCTGCAGAATTATAACTACTCCATACAGGGTTATTAGCATAACCAATGGATGGTTTCCAGTTCAAACCTTTCGCAACACCATATAGATATTGCAACCTCATTGAAAATACATACCCCAACGCTTTACGCAAATGAATTGCACCGCCAAAAGTTGGCAACTTAGATGCTACATCTCCGCTTATTGAAAACATACCACCTGACACGCCGAGCTCTAATTCATTACGAGGCTTCGCCGGAAAGTCATAAGTATTATTCATAAACTCATTCTGTTGTGCCATCTTTTTAGAAGAAATAACACTTGAGTCATAAATATTGTAAACACCAGTATCCTGGGCAAAAACGCCAAAGGATAGAAGGGAGAATATCCCCATTAACAATAATTTAAACTTTTTGCTTACCATAACTTTTTGATTAATGATTTCTAAATAACTTGTTGATTGCGCAAAAGTATCAAAGGAAACGCATAATTCAAACTTTTTTTTAGTAAATAATTAGATTTTGAGTTCTTTATATATTTCTACAATTTAGTAATCCAACACAGTGAATTTTAAAACTGACAAGTTCAATATTGTATCAGATGGCCTGAAAAATTTATTATTAATTATTGATTAGTTTTTTATCCCTTTCCTCAAATTAGAATAGCCCAGTTAAAGGTTTCTGTATTAAATTGCCGGTTTACAGTAATAATGCAATTTACAAAAAGCCTGATAGCTACAGAATTAGCAATTTTCGAAGATAAATTTTCTCAATCGGTAAAGAGCCAGGCGCCTTTATTAGACAGAATAATGAAGTATATTATCAAGCGAAAAGGCAAGCAGCTCCGGCCAATGTTCGTTTTCTTAAGCGCCAAGCTTCATGGCCCTATAAATGAATCTACCTACAGGGCTGCTGCCCTGGTTGAGCTTTTACACACTGCCACACTTGTTCACGACGATGTAGTGGATGAATCATTAGAAAGGAGAGGTTTTTTTTCTATCAATGCGCTATGGAAAAATAAGATTGCCGTTCTGGTAGGAGATTATCTTCTTTCAAAGGGGTTACTTCTTTCTACTGAGGCGGGCGATTTTAAACATCTGCATATTTTATCTGAAGCAGTAAAGCAAATGAGTGAAGGAGAGTTACTGCAGATTGAAAAAGCAAGGAGATTAAATTTAAAAGAAGAGGTCTATTTTGAAATAATAAGGAGCAAGACAGCCTCCTTACTTTCATCTGCATGTGCAGCGGGAGCGTGGAGTACAAGTAAAGATGAAACGCTTACTCAAAGGATGAAGCTTTTTGGAGAAAAAACAGGTATTGCCTTTCAAATAAAAGACGACCTGTTTGATTACGGAAATGAGAACATCGGTAAACCAACAGGAAATGATCTGAAGGAAAAAAAACTGACCTTACCTCTTATTTATACACTTAATAATATCAGTGCGGGAGAAAAGCGAAAGATCATTTATATTGTTAAGAATGAAAACAAAAAGCCCGAAAAGATCAAATATGTTTTACAAAAAGTAATAGAAACGGGCGGGATAGAATATGCGTCAGGTAAAATGGCGCAATACAGAGATGAGGCCTTGTCCATTTTATTTGAGTTTCCTGAAAGCGATATCAGGAAGGGATTGGAAGAACTGGTACGTTATACTACAGATAGAAAATATTAATTTGAATTATAAAATATTTTGTAATTTAACTACCCGGTTATTTATTCCTTTACTTTAATTTTTCAGAACCTGAATATTTATAAATGCTCAATTAGCTAACCGGCTAATTACACATCAGCTAATTAATTTACATGGAAAAAAGATGGAAAATAATTGAAGCAGATAAAGAAAAAATTGAAGCGCTGCATCAATCTTTATCCATAAGTTTACCTCTATGTAATATTCTTGCTCAAAGAGAAATTGATACTTTTGAAAAAGCTAAAGATTATTTCAGGCCGCAGCTCTCTCAACTTCACGATCCTTTTTTGATGAAGGATATGGACAAGGCAGTAGAAAGGATTTTATGGGCAATAAAGAATAATCAGAAAATTCTTGTGTTTGGCGATTACGATGTGGATGGCACTACTTCGGTGGCAACGATGTACCGTTTTTTAAAGAAAATATACAGGGAAGAAAGAATTGATTTTTATGTCCCGCATCGCTACCGCGAAGGTTATGGCGTAAGCCGTCAAGGCATTGATTTTGCAAAAGAAAATAATTTTGATTTAATTATTTCCCTGGATTGCGGGATCAAATCTGTGGAACTTATCAGGTATGCATGTACGTTGGGGCTTGATTTTATTGTATGCGACCATCATCTTCCCGATAAAGAAATACCACCGGCTATTGCAGTTTTAAATCCCAAACAGGAAGATTGTAATTATCCGTTCAAAGAGCTATGTGGCTGCGGGGTAGGTTTTAAATTGATCACTGCACTTTCACAACGGTTAGGCTTACACGAAAATGAATATTTGTGTTATCTGGATCTGGTAGTAACTGCTATTGGCGCCGATATAGTTCCTATAACCGGCGAAAACCGCATACTGGCTTTTTATGGATTGCAAAGATTAAATTCTTCTCCCTGTGCAGGAATAAAAGCATTAATAGAATTAAGTAAAGTAGAAAAGAAATTTTCAATCAATAATGTAGTTTTTATTATCGCGCCACGCGTAAATGCAGCAGGCCGTATGGATGATGCCGCAAAAGCAGTAAAACTGTTCATTGAGGATGATATTGATACTGCAAAAAAATATGCGGAAATGCTGCACAGCGATAACACGGATAGAAAAGACGCTGATTCTACTATTACAGAAGAAGCTTTATCCATGATAGCCAATAACCCTGAAATGTTAGCCAGGAAAAGTACAGTTGTATTTCAGTCCCATTGGCATAAGGGAGTGGTGGGCATTGTTGCCAGCAGGCTGATTGAAAATTATTACCGTCCTACTGTAGTGCTCACGCTTGGTGAAAATGTAGTAGGCGGAAGCGCACGCAGCGTGCCGGGCTTTAACTTGTATGAGGCTGTTCATGCGTGCAAAGAGCACTTGATTGGCTATGGCGGCCATTTTGCAGCCGCCGGTATGTCTATGCTTCCTGAAAATGTAATGGCTTTCAGCAACAAATTTGAGGAAGTGGTATCTTCTACTATTGACCCCAGTTTATTAATCCCTGAATTGATCATAAATGCAGAAATTACTTTCCGGCATGTCAACAAAAAATTCTTTAATATAATTCAACAAATGGAGCCTTATGGCCCCGAAAACCTCCGTCCGGTATTTATTACAAGAAATGTAACCAATACAGAATGGTCGAAAATTGTAAAGGAGCAACACATACGTTTTGTGGTTAGAAACGAAGGGATCACTTTAACAGGCATAGGCTTTAATCTTGCAGAAAAATTTCATTTGCTCGAAATGAATCAGCCGGTGGATTTGGCATACACCATTGATGAAAACGAATGGAACGATGAAACGAATCTTCAGCTTAAAGTAATTGACTTCAGGCTGTCAGAAAAAGCCGGCTCATTAATCCAATCCTGATGAAAGCGATCCATTACTTTAAATATTTTTTCTTTATAGGAACACACTGGAATTTCAGGCTTGCTGCTTTTACTATTTATCATGAAATAAGAGGAGAAAGAAAATATCGAATTGACACTTCTTTAATAGACTACCTGCATAACGAAAAAATTGAAAGTAATAATCTTGAACACGCATCCATTTACCAGGGAGCTAATTATTATTTAATAGAGAAAGCATTTGAATTCCTTAAGGATGAAAATGTGAATAATAGTATTGCTGACTTCGGATGTGGCAAAGGAAGAGTATTGGTAGTAGCCGCCTACTATGGCTTTACAATAATTACAGGCGTTGACTTTGCGCTGTCGCTATGTAGCGAAGCAGAAAGAAATATTGATAAAGTAAAAATATTTTTCCCTTCATCAACATTAAAAATTGTTTGTAGTGATGCTGTAAATTATAAAATAGAAAAAGGCACGAATGTTTTCTTTTTCTTTAATCCGTTTGATGAAATAGTGATGCTACAGGTAGTAAAAAATATTCTTTCTTCATTAAAGGAAAATGGCCGGAAGATTTATGTGGTGTATGTAAACCCACTGCATAAAGACATTTTTTTAAGTGCAGGTTTTACAGAAGAATATTTCCTGATGAAAATGAAATATCTCGAGTTAAGCATTCTATCGAAAGAAACAGAAGACAATTCCGATTAAAAAACCATCCCCGTTGATGAAGATGGTTTTTAAACAAATGCCTCTTTAATTATATTTCTGTTATTATTTTGCTTTTAGGATTGCCTTCCATCATCTCAACACTTCTGTTAATAAAAGCAGTAAGCTCATTTCCCTTCAACAATCCTTGTGAAAGCAAAGCCAGATCGGTCAGGTTCTTTACCAGATTTTCCTGTTGGCCTTTGTTTTCTTCTTTTAGAATTGTTTGGAATACCGGGTGATTGCCATTTACAGTTAAAGTAACTTCTTCGGGCATATTACCATAAAAGCCCATTCCGCCACCGCCATTCATTGCCATATCTTTCATCCTTCTCATAAACTCGGGGCGCGTAGCAACTACAGGAGCGGATCCGGGAGATAATCCCTTTACTTCAACAGTTGTATGAAGATCGGGTATATCCACATGGAATAATTCTTTTAGCTTCTCCTGTTCGTCTTTACTTAAAACACTTTCATTATTTTCTTTTTTATCAATCAGGTTTTCAGTAATATCGGCATCCACTCTTACGAACTGCACATCGTTCCACTTCATCTCCATATTATTGATAAATGCAGCATCCACAATGGTTTCCAGCTTTACGACCTTATACCCTTTTTGTTGTGCAGCTTTTATAAAACTATTTTGCTGCACCGGGTCTGTGGTGTAAAGCATTACCAGCTTGCCATCTTTATTTTTTTGCAAGTTTTCTGCGGCAGCCCTGTATTCTTCCATTGTATAATACTTGCCTCCGTTTGCATCTTCGTACAGATTAAATTTATTGGCTTTTTCCAAAAACTTATCATCGGTTATCATTCCATACTTCACAAAAAGGCCAAGGCTTTCCCATTTTTCCTCAAAAGATTTTCTGTCTTCTCTGAAAAGCTCATCCAATTTATCAGCTACTTTCCTGGTAATGTATGAGCCGATCTTTTTTACATTCGGATCGCCCTGTAAATAGCTTCTGCTCACATTTAAAGGAATATCAGGGCTATCTATAACGCCATGCAGCAACATCAAAAATTCCGGCACAATATCCTTTACTTCATCGGTTACAAAAACCTGGTTGCTGTATAACTGAATCTTGTCTTTTTGAATTTCAAAGCTCTTCTTTACTTTAGGAAAATAAAGAATACCGGTAAGGTTAAAAGGATAGTCCACATTAAGATGAATCCAGAATAAAGGCAATTCTCCAAAGGGATACAATTCTTTATAAAAATCCTGGTAATCCTGTGATGTTAAATCAGAAGGTTTTTTGGTCCATGCAGGAGTTGGATTATTGATCTGTTTATCTTCAAAGAAAATGGGAACGGGTAAGAACCTGCAAAACTTTTCGAGCATGTGACGGATCCGGTCAGCTTCTAAAAATTCTTTACTTTCCTCATTAATATAAAGGACAATATCAGTACCGCGTTTTTTCTTTTTAGTTTCTTCCAGCGTAAATTCCGGGCTGCCATCGCATTCCCATCGTACTGCTTTTGAATCCTCTTTATAGCTTTTTGAAACGATCTCTACTTTATCGCTCACCATAAATGAGGAATAGAAACCCAGGCCGAAATGCCCGATAATATTGGCTTCATTTTTACCTTTATATTTTTCTAAAAATTCTTCTGCACCGCTAAAAGCAACCTGGTTGATGTATTTATCCACCTCTTCTTCCGTCATCCCTACACCCTTATCAGAAATGGTCAATGTCTTTTTATCCTTATCAATCAGCACATGGATGTCTGTATTTTCAATATCTCCTTTTACCTCTCCGTTAGAAGCCAGCGTCTTTAATTTTTGCGTGGCATCCACAGCATTACTCACCAATTCACGTATAAATATTTCGTGATCGCTATAAAGAAACTTCTTGATGATAGGAAAAATATTCTCAGTTTGTACTCTTATACTTCCTTTTTGCATAATTCTTTTTTTCGCATTTTTTACAAAATAAATGCCATTCATTTTTTCTGACACGATGGCATTGCTGCGGTTGGCAGAGGCGCCAATCGCAAGACGAAAACAAAATCTCATTTCTTAATGTACAGAGAATTCTAAATTCTTATAGCCCCTGATACCAATAATACATCTTATACAATATTTACCTCTCTTTCCAACTCAATTCCAAATCTTTCCTGTACCGAAATTTTTATCTCTTCGCTTAAATTATAAATCTCTTTGCCGGTTGCATTTCCGTAATTAACCAATACCAGCGCCTGCTTTTCATAGCAGCCCGCATCGCCCTTACGATAACCTTTCCATCCGCATTGCTCTATCAACCAACCGGCGGGAATCTTATATTTATTTTCACCCGCTTCATAATAAGGTATATTCTTTTCTGCGCCTCCTATTTTCTTAAATTCACTTTTTTCTATTACCGGATTTTTAAAAAAGCTTCCTGCATTTCCAATAACTGCGGGATCAGGTAATTTAGAAGTTCGGATATGGATAACCGCATCGGATATGGCTTTAATGCTAAGTTTCTGAATCTTCATTTTCTCCAATTCTTTTTCAATGGCGCCATAAGAAATATTAAAAACCGGATTTTTTTTCAAACGATAGGTTACATTTAAAATAGCAAATTGACCTTTCAGTTGCCTTTTAAAAATACTATCCCTATAGCCTAACCTGCAATCTTTTGCATTAAAGGTTTTGGTTATTCTATCTCCCAAATGAAATGCTTCCAATTCATAAAAAACGTCTTTTACTTCTACTCCGTACGCCCCAATATTTTGCATGGGTGAAGCGCCTACATTACCCGGAATTAATGACAGGTTTTCCATTCCCGCATAATTATTTTTAATACAAAAAAGCACAAGATCATGCCACCTTACACCTGCGCCTGCATTCACATAAATATATTCGTTATCTTCACTCAAAACTTTGATTCCCGGTATTGTATTTTTTAGCACTAATCCATTATAGTCCCTGGTAAACAAAATATTGCTTCCACCGCCAAGAATCATTTTGAATGGAATATTTTTGTTATTATCAAGAAGTTCTTCAAGTTCTTCCACCGAAGAGAAAGAAGCAAAATATTTTGCCGTGGCTGATACACTAAACGTATTGTATTCTTTAAGTAAATAATTTTGATAAACCTGCATAGGTAAAATTACAGGCAAATACTTAAATATGAAAGAATTTACTGCAGTGGTTATTGGCGCTACCGGATTAACCGGAAGTTTACTGGTAGAGGAATTAATAAAAGATAGTGATTTTAAAACGGTACGTACCTTAGTAAGAACCCCGGCTAAAATAAACCATCCAAAATTAGAACAGCGAATCGTCAACTTTAATGATCTGAATGACTATACCCAAAAATTTGGAGAAGGCGATATTATTTTTTGTTGCATAGGCACTACTCAAAAGAAAGTTCATAAAGATAAAAATGCTTATAAAAAAGTTGATTACGATATTCCCGTAAATGCTGCTGAGATTGGGATTACAAAAGGATTTAAGCAATTCCTTATTGTGTCGGCAATAGGGGCCAATGAAAATTCTTCAAACTTTTATTTAAACCTGAAAGGCAAAACAGAGAACAAGATCAGGCAGTTTCCATTTGTAAGTATCGGCATTTTTCAACCTTCCATTTTAGACGGCAATCGTAAGGAAGGCCGTGTAGGAGAACGGTTAGCACAAATAATTATGGATCTGCTTTCATTTTTACTTTTAGGCCCGTTAAAAAAATTCAGGGCAATAGGCGCTGATAATGTGGCTAAGGCTATGATACAGGCAAGCAAAAAACAAACTGCCGGAATTCATTATTATCAATATGCAGACATGATGAACCTGGCACAAGGTTAAACAGGATCAACATCGGCAATGACACTTACACTCCTGAATTCTTTTTCTGCTCTTAAAAGATCTATGTGATTGCTGATCACTTTCTTTTGAACCTGCAGGTAAGCGGCATCCTGCTGAAGCTTAATTAATATTTCCATCAGATACCTGTTTCTAACCCGGTTTACTAAAGGAGCAGCCGGCCCTACCAAATTTTTAAAATCTTTTGCCAGGGAAGTTCCTAAAACCTCTGCCGCATTCATTACCGTTTCCCGGTGCACGTGTTTCAACACGATGCGGATGAGCCTGCTAAATGGAGGATAAAAAAATTGCTTTCGCATCTCCATTTCAAATTCATAAAATCTTAAAAAATCATGCTGCTGCACAAACAGTAAAACCGGGTGGTCTGTTTTAGACGCCTGTATAAGAACCAAACCTCTTTCTGATTTTCTTCCGGCTCTGCCACTCACCTGCTCCATTAATTGAAAGGCTCTTTCGTTTACCCTGAAGTCAGCAAAATTCAATAGCCCGTCAGCATCTAAAACCCCTACCAGGCTTACGTTTTCAAAATCCAAACCTTTTACTACCATTTGAGTTCCGGCCAAAATATCAATGCGATGCTGCTCGAACAGTTTGATAAGCGTATCATGTGCATTTTTTCCTTTCACGGCATCCACATCCATTCTTGCAACACGGTTGCCGGGAAAATAATCAGTAAGTTCTTCTTCTACTTTTTCCGTTCCAAAATTTTTTTCCATCCAGTTTACACTGCCACAGGCAGGGCACGAAACAATTTTGGGATAAGTATTCCCACAATAATGGCAATGCAATTTGTTGGAAAACTTATGCAGTGTTAAGGTAACAGAGCAATTTTCACAATGAGGAATAAAGCCACAGGTGCCACAAATTAAAAAAGGCGCGTAGCCACGGCGATTTTGGAAAAGTATAACCTGCTTGTCATTTTGTAACGTTGCTTCTATCGCCGCTTTCAATTGCGGCGAAATGATCACCTTTCTTTTTTTAGAAGAAGCCACCGTTTTGGTATCAATAATTTTTATTTCGGGTAATTGTGTTCCGCCGTATCTTTCGGTAAGCGTTACGAGTGCATATTTGTTTTTCTGAGCATTATAATAGCTTTCCAGTGAAGGAGTAGCGCTTCCCATTAAAACTTTGGCATTCAGCAAAGAAGCATAAAAAATAGCCGTATCACGCGCATTATAGCGTGGCGCGGGATCCTGCTGTTTAAAAGAAGCATCATGCTCTTCATCAATTACAATTAATCCCAGGTTTTTAAAAGGAAGAAATAAGGCGCTTCTCGCTCCAAGAATAATTTTTAATTCTCCTGTTTTTACTTTATTCCAGATCTCAATGCGTTCGTTATTATTAAATTTAGAATGATAGATGGCTATATTGCCGCCGAAGTAAAGTTGCAACCTGCGAATGATCTGTGCTGTTAAAGTTATTTCAGGAAGTAAGTATAATACCTGCTTGCCGTTGGCAACAAACCTCTCTATTTGTTTAATGTACAATTGGGTTTTGCCACTGCTGGTAACACCATGAATGAGGCACACGTCTTTTTTTTCAAAAGCTGTATCAATTTCGTTCAATGCTTTCTTTTGAGCATCATCCAATTCAAAATTCACTTCCATTTTCCCGGGCAGCGATTGAATACGGTCTATACTGCGCCTTTGAATGTAAAGAATATTTTTATCAGTAAGGCCTTTAAGTTGCGCGGCAGTTGCACCCGATTTTTTCAAAAGCTGCGGCTGCGTTACTTCTCCATGCGTTTTAGAAAAGTGCAAAAAGGCAAGTAGCAGTTCCATTTGCTTGGGCGCACGTCCCAGGTCATCCATTAGTTTTCCTAATTTCTCATCTGATGAATATTCAGGATTTAGTAAAACAAAATTTTCTTTTTTCTCTTTGTATTTATCAGTAAGTGATTCAAAAATGAAACATACTCTTTTCTCAATCAATCTTTTTATTAAAGGATAAACATGAACGATATTGGCCACTTGCTGCGCCTCGGTAATTTTCAGTTCTTTTTTTATAAGCAAGGCCTCTGCCAGCAAATATTCTTCATCGTCCAATGCAGAAAAATCATCTCCATATTCATCATTATAAATTAAAATAGCTTCGCTGTTCAGCTTTAAATGTGTTGGCAGAGCGGCAGCCATTACTTCACCTTCGCTGCACATATAATATTCACTTATCCATTTCCAGAGTTGTAACTGTTTTGGATAAATGACAGGCTCTTCATCAATTATGTTTAATACCTCTTTGGTTTCATAAGCGGGCTTTTCGCTGCTGATTGATTTTATAATGCCTGCATATTTTTTATTCTTACCAAAAACAACTTCTGCCCTGCAGCCAACCTGGATTTTCTTCAACAGCCTTGCGGGAACGCCGTAGGTATAGGTTTTAGGAAGGGCTAATGGCAAAATGATCTCCACCCAATCGGTTACTGGTTTTGATTCATTAAATAAATCCTGCTCTTCGGAATTGGTAATAGCCATTGGTGCAAATATATTGAGAGTAGAAATATAGATAATTTAGGAATTGTAGTTTAGAATGGCTTAGATGGTTTAGAAAAGTTTAGTAATCCTGTTTACTTCAAACTCCTATTTTTTTTATTATATCTGTGACATTCTTTTTTTTAACCAGATCAATTTTACAATGCCTCTTAACAACAGGCCTCGTGGCCTGGCAATGCTGGCTCTCAATCAGCATTCTCTTTCAAACTCAAATCTTCAGCAAATCTTCATGCTCTATCCCTTGCAGTAACGATGCTAAAAATTCACCAACATCTCATCATATTTAAAAACCTTTAAGTTAAGCAATTTCATCAATGGATTTATTTCGGTAAGACAATTTTCAAAGTAACCTGCAGGGTTGTTATTGATTTCGCTTATCTTAAAGTCTGATCTTCTTTTTTCCTCTGTCAATTCCTATCTTTGCAGCCATTTAAAAAAAGGTAATATGAAGCCAATACACATGGTGGATTTAAAGCAGCAATACCTCAAAATAAAAAATGAGATAGATGCCGCTGTAGCTGGCGTTTTGGATAGTACTGTTTTTATTGGCGGGCCACAGGTAAACGAATTTTCAAAAAGTCTTGCTGAATATATTGGAGTCAAACATGTGATTCCCTGTGCTAATGGAACTGACGCTTTGCAAATTTCCATGATGGCGCTGGGTCTCCAACCCGGCGATGAAGTCATCACTCCCTCGTTTACGTATGTGGCAACTACCGAGGTAATTGCTTTATTAAAATTAAAACCGGTTTTTGTAGAAGTAAATACAAAAACCTTTTGCGTAGATCCGAAAGCGATCAGGAAAGCCATTACCCCTAAAACAAAAGCAATTGTTCCCGTTCATTTATATGGACAATCTTGTGAGATGGAAGAAATAATGGCGATCGCAAACGAAAATAATTTATACGTCATAGAGGATAACGCCCAGTCAATTGGAAGTGACTACATTTTCAAAAATGGGAGTATTAAAAAAACCGGGAGCATAGGAACAATTAGCTGCACTTCATTTTTCCCCAGTAAAAACTTAGGCTGCTATGGCGACGGTGGCGCGATGTGCACCAATGATGATGAGCTTGCTGTAAAATTAAAAATGATCGCCAATCATGGGCAGCGGGCGAGATATTATCATGATATGGTGGGATGCAATTCAAGGCTCGATGCATTGCAGGCAGCAATATTAAATATCAAATTGCCGTTATTGGACCGTTATATTGATGCAAGAAGAAAAGCGGCGGATTTTTATGATAAAGCCTTCGCCGGCAATAAACATATCACCACTCCTTTCCGTGCGGATTATTCCAAACATGTTTTTCATCAATACACACTAATACTTGACAACATAGACAATCCTGAAAAATATCGTGATGGCCTGGTAGCATTTTTGGCAGAGAAAAGTGTTCCTTCAATGATCTATTACCCGGTACCTGCGCACAGGCAAAAAATGTTTGCATCATTTGGCGGAAGTGATTTTCACCTGGAAAAGACTGATTGGCTTACTCACAGAGTAATTTCATTGCCAATACATACTGAGCTTGATGACGAGCAGTTAAGCCATATTACAAAAAATATTTTAGATTACGTAAATCAATATTCATGAACATTGCAGTTATAGGTACAGGGTATGTAGGCCTGGTTACAGGAACCTGTTTTGCTGAAACAGGAAATAAAGTTACCTGTGTAGATATTGATGCCAATAAGGTAGAAAGGCTTTCGTCCGGTAAGATCACCATTTTTGAACCGGGGCTTGAAAAGCTGTTTGAAAGGAACAGTAAAGAAGGAAGGTTGAGGTTTACCACATCGCTCGCAGAAGGAATTAAAGATGCCAGTGTTATTTTTTTAGCATTGCCAACTCCTCCTGATGGAGATGGATATGCTGACCTGAATTTTGTACTGGGTGTTGCTGATAATATTGGCAGGCTATTAACAAAAGACGATTACAAAATAATTATTGATAAAAGCACCGTACCTGTAGGCACTGCAGATAAAGTACGTTTTATTATTTCTGAAAGTATAAAAACCACAGGGATCAAGAATCCGGAAGAACTATTCGATGTGGTAAGCAATCCGGAATTTTTACGCGAAGGTGTGGCAGTAGATGACTTTATGAAGCCCGACCGCGTAGTGATAGGCGCTTCATCTGAAAAGGCCAAAAAGATCATGGGCCAATTGTATGCGCCTTTTGTACGCCAGGGAAACCCCGTTATCTATATGGATGAAAAATCTGCCGAGCTTACCAAGTATGCGGCGAATGCTTTTTTAGCTACAAAAATTTCTTTTATGAATGAAGTGGCGCAATTGTGTGAACGGTTAGGCGCCAATGTAGATATGGTGCGCAAAGGCATAGGAAGTGACGACAGGATCGGAAGGAGATTTTTATTTCCAGGTATTGGCTATGGTGGAAGCTGCTTTCCCAAAGATGTAAAGGCTCTATCCAAATCTGCACAGCAGGTGGATTATGATTTTAAAATACTGGAAGCAGTAATGGCGGTGAATGAGAATCAAAAAATACATTTATTACCCAAAATAAAAAGCTATTTTAAAAACGATCTGAAAGGAAAAAAAATCGCTTTATGGGGTTTGGCTTTTAAGCCTAACACAGACGATATTCGCGAGGCTCCTGCATTAATGATCATTAAACAGCTAATAAATGAAGGAGCCAGTGTTACCGCTTATGATCCTGAAGCCATCGCTAATGTAAAAAAAGAAATAGGTGATATAATTTCTTATGGCGAAAATCAATATGATGCACTAACAGATGCCGATGCGCTTGTAATTGCAACAGAATGGAGTGAGTTCAGGACTCCTGATTTTGATAGAATGAAATTGCTTTTGAAGGCCCCCGTCATCTTTGATGGCCGCAATCTCTTTGATTTATACCAAATGCAGGATTACGGGTTTCATTATGAAAGTGTGGGAAGAGCCTTAGTTAATTAGTTTATTGGTTTATTGGTTAGTATTCAATTTATTAAAAAAATTATTAACTAACCAGGCGCTGTGAAAACATGAAAAAATAATCTGGAAAATAATAATTATGATAAGCAGGGAATCATCTTCGGATCAGGAATTATCTTCCTCCCCTTCGGGGTCAGGGGCCAGAGTTCTCATTACAGGAGCAGCGGGCTTTTTAGGCTCTCATCTTTGCGACAGATTTATCAAAGAAGGGATGCATGTGATCGGGATGGACAATCTTATTACGGGAGATTTAAAGAATATCCAGCATCTTTTTAAGTTAGAGAATTTTGAATTTTATCACTGCGATGTTTCAAAATTTATTCATGTTCCCGGCCGGCTCGATTATATTTTACATTTCGCATCTCCTGCAAGCCCGATAGATTATTTAAAAATTCCGATTCAGACATTAAAGGTAGGATCGCTGGGAACCCACAACTGCCTTGGGCTGGCGCTTGCAAAGAAAGCGAGGATATTGGTAGCTTCTACGAGCGAAGTATATGGTGATCCGCTGGTGCATCCGCAAACAGAAGATTATTGGGGAAATGTAAACCCGGTTGGCCCGCGCGGCGTGTATGATGAAGCAAAACGTTTCCAGGAAGCCATTACAACTGCCTATCATACTTTTCATGGACTGGAAACAAGAATAGTAAGGATATTTAATACCTACGGCCCACGGATGAGGCTCAATGACGGAAGGGCATTGCCTGCATTTATCGGCCAGGCCCTGCGCGGCGAAGACCTTACTGTATTTGGCGATGGTAGCCAGACAAGAAGTTTTTGTTATGTAGATGATTTGATAGAAGGTATTTACCGGCTGCTGATGAGTGATTATGCGAAGCCCGTAAACATCGGCAACCCGGATCAGATCACCTTAAAGGAATTTGCAGAAGAAGTAATCAAACTTACCGGTACACAGCAAAAGATTGTATATAGGCCTTTGCCGCAGGATGATCCCAAACAAAGGCAGCCAGATATTACCCTGGCAAAAGATCTTTTAAAATGGGAACCTAAAGTAAGTCGTGCCGAAGGGCTGAAAATTACTTACGACTATTTCAAATCGTTGCCGAAGGAAGATTGGTATAAATTGCCCAAAGAATTTGAGAGCAGGAGAAGTTGAGTGGCGAGTGGTCAATGGTGAACCCTGAAACGCAATACCGGCATCTGGCCAAAGCATCTCTGTATAAACAAAATAATAAAAAAGGAAACAATGTACCAGGAATTAATAGATAAAAAAAAGAAACTTGCGGTAATCGGCTTAGGATATGTCGGCCTTCCAATAGCCCTTGAATTTGCCAGGAGAATTTCAGTAATTGGTTTTGATGTCAATGCAGAAAGAATAGAACTGATGAAGAACGGCATTGATCCGAGCAATGAATTGGAATCATCTGAATTTGAAGGCTGCGACATTGAGTTTACTAATAACCTTGACAAACTTCGTGAGGCGAATTTCTTTATAGTTGCTGTACCTACCCCTGTGGATAAACATAACGTTCCGGACCTTACCCCTGTCAGAAGAGCGAGTGAGACCATTGGGAAAGTAATTAAAAAAGGAGATTATGTAGTCTATGAAAGCACTGTTTATCCCGGATGTACCGAAGAAGATTGTCTTCCAATAATTGAAAGTTTATCCGGTTTAAAAGTTTGCGATGATTTTAAATTAGGATATTCTCCGGAACGGATCAACCCCGGAGATAAAGAACATACTTTAAGCAGCATTGTAAAAGTAGTAAGCGGTTGCGATGAAGAAAGCCTGGAAACTATTGCAAAGGTGTACGAGCTGGTAGTAGCAGCGGGCGTGCATCGCGCTTCGTGTATCAAAGTAGCCGAAGCGGCAAAGATCATTGAGAATACACAGCGGGATTTAAACATCGCATTGATGAATGAGCTCTCTATTATTTTCGATAAAATGGGAATTAACACATTCGAAGTATTGGCTGCTGCCGGCACAAAATGGAATTTTTTAAAATTCCAGCCGGGCCTTGTAGGTGGCCACTGCATTGGTGTTGACCCTTATTACCTTACTTACAAATCTCAAAGATTAGGATACGATTCCCAGGTAATTCTCGCCGGCCGTGTCATCAACGATGGAATGGCCGGGCATGTAGCCAAAAAAGTTTTGCAGCACATTATTCAAAATACCAGTGACATTAAAAATGCAAAAGTGCTGGTGATGGGAGCTACTTTTAAAGAAAATGTAAGTGATATACGCAATTCAAAAGTGGCTGATGTGATCAGGGAATTAAAATCCTACTCTCTTCAGGTGCACGTTACAGACCCTCATGCAAGCAGCGACGAATTAAAACATGAATATGGTTTTGAACTTACGCCTGAACTTTCGAATGATTACGAGGCAGTAATTGTAACAGTGCCTCACCGGGCTTACATAGACATGGATGACAATACCTTTGCCGGCCTTACCAAACCCCACGCCATCATTGCTGATCTGAAAGGGCAGTATCGTGGAAAGATATTGAACCGGGCTTATTGGAGTCTTTAAAAATTAATTCTAAAAAATAAATTGGAAACATTTCACAACAAAGATCTAAGTTCTTCTACATTTCTCGTTACCGGCGGTGCAGGTTTTATTGGGAGCCATATTGCAGAATATTTATTGCGGAATAACGCTGCGAAAGTCAGGGTACTCGATAATATGGCTAATGGTTTTATTTCTAACCTTAGCATATTAAAAGCGTACGACAACTTTGAATTTATTGAGGGAGATATTAGGAATATGGATACTTGCAAAAAAGCATGTGAAGGAATTCACTATGTAAGCCACCAGGCAGCCTTAGGCTCTGTTCCGCGTTCTATCAAAGACCCATCAGCTACTAATGATGTAAATGTGGGAGGCTTTGTAAATATTTTAAAGGCAGCCGTTGAAAATAAAGTACAACAATTTGTTTATGCTTCTTCTTCTTCCGTGTATGGCGATGAGCCAACTTTACCCAAAAGAGAAGACCGCATAGGAAACTGCTTATCTCCCTATGCAGTAAGTAAAAGAGCTGATGAACTGTATGCAGCAGTATTCGCGGCTTCCTATCATATCCCGGTTTTAGGGTTCAGGTATTTTAATATTTTTGGGCCGAGACAGGATCCGGACGGCCCTTATGCGGCAGTAATCCCGCTTTTTGTAAAAGCAATAATGAATCACACTTCTGCAATGATCAATGGAGATGGTGAGCAGACGCGGGATTTTACTTTTATTGAAAATGCAGTACAGGTCAATATTAAAGGAATGCTGTCCGATAATGCAGAGGCAAAAAATAAAGTTTACAATGTAGCAGTTGGAGAACAATTTTCTGTGAACTATTTATACGATTTCATACGGGAATATTTAAAAAGTGATATAAAGGCCATCCATCGTGAGCCTCGTGAAGGAGACATTCGTAATTCATTAGCCGATATTTCTTTGTCTAAAGACCTATTAGGCTATCAACCCACTACAAAGTTTCAAACCGGCCTCATTAAAACGATAGAATATTTTAAAGATTTATATTCGCAGAAATAAATATTGCACATAGTTTAAATCTTATTTAATGCCTTTTATAAAGACCCAGTTTCCCGGGCTACTCATTTTTGAACCTAAAGTTTTTGAAGACAACAGGGGCTATTTCTATGAAAGCTATAACCGGAAAGTTTTTTCAGAAGAAGGGCTAAAAATAAATTTTGTGCAGGATAACCAGGCCAGTTCTTCCTATGGAGTGATCCGCGGATTGCATTTTCAAAAAGATCCTTTTGCGCAGACTAAACTTATCAGAGTTTTAAGCGGCAACATCATTGATGCAGTTGTTGATATCAGGAAAGGCTCTCCAACGTATGGAAAGGCTTTTACCATTGAGCTTTCAGCCGAAAATAAAAAGCAACTTTTAGTGCCCAAAGGCTTTGCTCATGGCTATTCTGTGATCAGCCCTACTGCTGAAGTTTTTTATAAATGCGATGAATTTTATCATAAAGAAAGTGAAGGTGGTATTGCATGGAATGATCCATTATTGAGTATTGACTGGCAAGTTCCTCCCCGCAAAAGCATCGTTTCAGATAAAGACCAACGGCTACCTTTATTAGAATTGGTTACCCCTCATTTCAAATTGAAAATTTGAAAAAACAGTTAAATGCTTTCTGCAGACTTTGAACCTACCATATTAGTTACCGGGGCAAATGGACAGCTTGCCCGCGAGATCAATGTTATTGCTGCACATCATACCGGCTACGAATTTCTATTTGCAACTAAAGATGACCTTTCCATTGAAGACAAGGAAAGGGTAGAGCTGTTTTTTGAGAAACACCGCATTGACTATTGCATCAATTGCGCTGCCTACACTGCTGTGGACAAAGCCGAATCAGAAAAAGAAAAAGCCTTTTTGATCAATACCGATGCAGTTGAAGGCCTGGCTGAAATTTGCAAATTTCATAAAGCCAAACTGATCCACATTTCAACAGACTATGTGTATGATGGTAGTGCAGGCTTTCCTCTAAAAGAAACGGATGCAGTGGGCCCTGTAAATGTGTATGGCTCATCAAAACTACAGGGCGAAGAATTGGCGGTTAAACAAGATCCTTCCATATTGATCATCAGGACTTCATGGGTGTATTCTTCTTTTGGAAATAATTTTGTAAAAACCATGTTGCGCTTATTTAAAGAGCGCAATGAAATAAATGTAGTTGCCGACCAGTATGGCTGCCCTACTTATGCGGCTGATCTTGCTAATGTAATTATGGATTTCATTGATAAAATGAAAGAGGGTAATGACTTTTCAGGAATTGTAAACTATTGTAATGAAGGAGTTACTACCTGGTATGAATTTGCAGAAGAAATAAAAAGATTGTCAAACAGCAATTGTAAAATAAATCCCGTTCCAACCTCTTCTTATCAAACGGCTGCAAAACGGCCACTGTATTCGGTTTTAGATACTTCTAAAATAAAAGGAATGCTTGGTTTGGAAATTCCTTTTTGGAAAGATAGTTTGAAGAAATGTATGGCGCATCTTGTTGTATAAACTACTGATCTTTTAAGGAAAAAATCTTCATTTTTACTTCTACCTTTGCAACTAAATTTTTGAGGCTTCGGACATGAAATTTCAGTCGCAATACATACCCTATTCAGAAACAGGAAAGTTTACAAAAATCGTATTGGATTACATCAATGAAAGTGATTCTCTGAAAGCATTCTATCAACATTCTGTAAGCCTGGATAGAATAAAATCAGCCATAGCCGAAAGACAAAAATTTACAACCAACCGTCAATTATTAGCGGAGCAATTCACCAATCAATACAATAGTTTTGAAGATTGTGATGTGATAAAAGCGAATATAAATGCCCTTTCAGATGAAAATACTTTTACCATCTGCACAGCTCATCAGCCCAATATTTTTACCGGCCATCTTTATTTTGTGTATAAAATTTTACATACTATAAAGCTGGCCGATTCTTTAAAAAAGGAATTGCCTGAATATAATTTTGTGCCGGTATTCTTTATGGGAAGCGAAGATGCAGATCTTGAAGAGTTGAACCATGTAGTAATTGATGGTGAGAAATATGAATGGGAAACCAAACAAAAAGGCGCTGTAGGGCGAATGAAGATAGATGGCCACCTGATTCAATTAATTGAAAGAATAGCAGGAAGATTATCTGTAGAAAAATATGGAAATGATATTATTGAATTACTGAAAAAGTGCTTTGTAAAAGATTCCACTATAGAAGAGGCTACCTTCTTATTTGTACATTATTTATTCAAAGAGTTTGGCCTGTTGGTCTTATTGCCCGATAATCCTGCATTTAAAAAAGAAATGATCCCCATTTTTGAAGATGATATTTTTAATCATACTTCATCAGAAATTGTGCTTCACACCTCCGAAGCATTATCTAAAAACTATAAGGCCCAGGCCTATCCGCGCGAGATCAATTTATTTTATTTGAAAGATGATCTCAGAAACAGGATCGTTGCGGTACAAGATCATTTCGTCGTTCATGATACTGACATTATTTTTTCAAAAGAAGAAATAAAAAAAGAACTCCATGAACATCCTGAACGATTTAGTCCCAACGTTATTTTACGCGGATTATTCCAGGAAAAAATTTTGCCTAACGTGGCCTGGATCGGCGGTGGCGGCGAATTAGCTTACTGGCTCCAGTTGAAAGATCTGTTTAAAAATTATGCTGTGCCCTACCCGGTGCTGGTAGTGCGAAATTCTTTTATGATCGTTGATAAAAAGCCACTGTCTTTATTGCACAAATTGCATTTGGATGCAGTGGATCTTTTTAAAGGGAAGGAGATAATTTTGAATGAGCTTGTACAAAAAGAAAGCAAAGCTGTTTTACATTTAGATAAAGAGAAAAAAGAATTTGCAGCTATTTACCAGCATATAAAAGAAATTACAAAACAGATTGACCCAACACTTGAGCCTCATACGTCTGCCTTGGAAACAAGGTACATTAAGGCTTTGGCTGCCTTAGAGAAAAAAATGCTAAGGGCGGAAAAAAGAAAATATACAGACCAAAAGCAACAGTTAGACAAACTCTTTTCTATCTTATTTCCCAATGATGGATTACAGGAACGCACAGAAAATTGTATGCTTTTTTATTCGCGGTATGGAGATGCTTTTATTCATTCTCTTTATGAAAATTCATTGACCTTAGAACAGGAATTTTCTATTATTCAAATCGAAGAATAAATAAAATTATTTTTCAGTATCTCCATCGTTGCGGTTGGCGAAGACGCCAACCGCAGCAGCATGCTGTGGCCGGCGTCTCCGCCGGCCACTTTATATCAGATGACATATAAAACATTTTATTAAGTAGCTTCAGAATTATTTTTCAGTATCACCGCCCGCTTTATTATAAGCCTTTATAAATAAGGCTCCCAGGTTTTTCTGGGGCGGAATATAATCTTCAAATGTTTCCCTGATCTCTTTAGGGGCTTTATTGAAAGAGAGGGTAAGATTAGCCCACATCTGGCGCCAGTCAATATTTTTACCATCCTGGAGTGTATTATCAAGCGCATCAATGATCGGCTTGTTTACATTCATAGCGCCCGTTTGCTTGGTAGAGATAATATGAGCTTCCGGCGCATAGTTTAATATCGTTTTAAGATTCTGATAACCTCCACATGATCCCAGCATAATGATCTTTGCACTTTCGGGAAGTTGTTTAATGGTATAAGGCAAATGATAACTATGGCCCCGATGGATGATAATTGTAGGCCTCAACCCTTTTGAATCAAGATACTCTACAAGATGATTCTGTGCAATGGAATCCTTATAAGTCTCATTATCCAAAGGCAAATTAGCAAAGATCAAAATAGGCCTTCCTTTTATAGATTTAATTTCGATCCATTCTTTTTTAGTGGTTATACTCCAATTACTGGAAGGGAAAGAAGTAAGATAACTTGCATAGGATTGCTTACCATCTTTATCACCATAAAAAAAGACTTGCTCAATGATCCGGCCTGAATCATCCGCCAGATAATTATAGTCCATTGTATAAATGGGCGGAATCCCGATTTCCTTAGAAAGATCAATACCATTTTTAGGATCGGCAGAAAGAAAGATCGTTTTTAACAGGCCATATATCTTTTGTCCTCTCTGGTTATTTTCTTTCAGGCATCTTTGCTCGTTCCATATAATATTTTGCAGCATAGATTGCTGAAGCTTTGGATTGGTAATACTTCCATAAGAATCAGCCACGTCCACCGCATCCTCAAGCGTACCGCTTGTTTCTAACCTGGATACAAAAGCCTGCATCAATTTTTCTGAATTCTCAGGCATGGTTTTTAAAAATTCATCCAGTTTATTATAGCCTGCAGCCATTTTTATAAACTTCTTGAACCGGTCAAAATTCAGCGAGATCAGTAATGAATCTCCATGAGGGTTTGGCCCCATTTTCTGGATCATCCTGTCGAAACTATATTTATAGCTTGATGTGTAAATATCATTTTCGCCTAAAACCATCATGTAGTAAAGCTCCTGTGCGCTCAAAGGTTGTATGGCACGAAAACGCACAGCAGGATTTGGATTTTCATGTAATGCATTGATGGGTTCAATAAAATGCTGAAGCGCTCTTGCCTTCAATACATCTACGAGGCCATTTGCTCCCAGCATGGCCACGGGAGTATCTCCTTTTACCAATCTTGCATAATATTGAATTTCTGTTTTTACCAGTAAACTATAATAACCTACACTATCATAATCCCTGTCTGACGTGCCTACTACTTTTGAAATATCTTCAATGGTTTGCTTACCGCTGATAAGATCATCAAGAAAAGGAAAATAAAAAAGAGCCCGGTTCTGCGTACTTAATTTTACTACTGTTTTTATTCGCGGATCGTCTATCCTCCTGATCAGTTTGCCTTGCCTGCTATTAGTAGATTGCGCATAGGAATACAACTGGCTTGGGCTGTTATTAAAGGCATCAATCACCAGCGTATCCGCAAAAGGCTCGTCAACATAAGGACCTAAATTAGCAAGAATTTTATCAGGGTTTAGTACACAAAATTTCCTGAATAATATGATCTGGCTGTGTTTGTAACCAGGGTTTTCTTCAAAAATAGAAGCGTTGATCAATCCAATTTCATAGGGCGCTTTTTCTACAAGAGGCGACATATCTTCCCCCTTAATATTGGCCAGCATTATTTCATGAAAATTAGTAACCAATAAAGGAGCCAGCGAAGGGTTTATAGAATGTTCTTTCCAGCTATTGATAAATCTTTGCAATAAAAATTCCAGGTAACGCAGGTAACGTACTTTATCATTGTTAGTAGGCAGGTCGTTGTTATTCTCTATATTATTGCGCAATACATTTACTTTTCTGATCAGGGCGTCAGTAACCTGCAGGTTAATATCAGGATTGCTGCTTACTTTTACCAGGCCATCCAACCGGCCATCCACTTTATCCACACGCTTTTGCTCGGCTATTATCCTGTCATGAAATATTTGACGGCTCAGGGGAATATTGGTAGTGTCGTTATGTGCAAAGGAAGCAATAGGGAATGCAAGAACCAGGAAAAGAAAATTAAAGAAAAAACTCATGATATAATAAATAACGTTAAAGAAGCAAAAATACCTCCAATTATAAACAAATTTAGTTTATTGCTTCTGCTTAACAGATACTTAATTCAAATAAAGAGCTGCATAGAGTTATGTTATTAACCTTTTATTATGAAGCAGGTTTATTGAAGCAATAATGGATCTAATATTAATAAATTGTAAACAAGAAGTACGGAATAATTATTTAATATAGGTTTGCAACATCATGGCAATGGAAACGAAAGCCCGAACGATCCTTATAGCGGATGATGAACCCGATATTTTAGAGATCATCAACTTCAATCTCTCTGCAGAGGGCTACCGGGTGATCACTGCAGCCAATGGAAACCAGGCACTGGAATCAGCTAAACTTTATAAGCCGGATTTAATCATGCTTGATATAATGATGCCCGGAAAGACAGGTATCGAGGTATGCAGGCATTTACGTTCGCTTGAGGAATTTAAACATACCATTATTATTTTTTTAACAGCCCTTAATGACGAAAAGACCGAAATAAAGGGATTGGAAACCGGCGGTGATGACTATATTACCAAGCCTATAAGCCCCCGGGTGCTAATAAGCCGTGTGAATGCACTCTTTAGAAGAATCGTAAAAGAGACCGGAAGCATTTTGCAGGTAGGTGAGTTATCCATTGACCGGGAGAAGTATATCGTCACCTTAAGAAATGAAGATATTGTTCTTGCAAAAAAAGAATTTGAATTACTGAATTTATTAGCTTCCAAGCCCGCCAGGGTTTTCCTGAGAAATGAAATCTTAACCCATGTGTGGGGTAAAGACGTGATCGTCGGCGACAGAACCATTGATGTTCACATCAGGAAAATAAGGCAAAAACTTGGCGATGATTGCATTACCACAGTGAAAGGTGTAGGATATAAATTTAAATTGTAGAGCTAACACTTTAACAGTTCGGCCATTTAGTATTTACAAATAGAATTTATATTTGAAAAATAAAAATGTTCCTATGAAAAGTTCATTACTGTTTTCAGCATTACTGTTTTTATGCTTCTCGCTTTCTGCTCAAAAAGATTCTTCTAATAAATTAGGAGGACTTTTTAAAAAAGCAGGTTCGGTACTTTCAAAAAATTCTTCTTCATCAGGAGGCTTGTCCACTGCTGAGATCGTTTCAGGATTAAAGGAAGCGCTTTCACTTGGAGCAGAAAAAAGCAGTAATAAGCTTTCTGCCACAGACGGCTTCTTCAAAGATGCTGCTGTTAAAATTTTATTACCTAAAGAAGTCCGGGATATAGAAAGCAAAATGAGAATGTTAGGCATGGGAAAATTGGTAGATAATGCCGTACTAAGCATGAACCGTGCCGCTGAAGATGCCTCCAAAGCAGCGGCTCCAATATTTCTTTCGGCCATTAAACAAATGACTGTAACAGATGCCCTGAAAATTCTACGTGGCACAGATACCGCAGCCACAGGCTATTTGAGAAAAACAACCAGTACAGAACTTACCAATTCTTTTAAGCCTGTGATAGAAGAATCTCTAAAAAAAGTAGATGCCACAAAATACTGGAAAGATGTGTTTACCACTTATAACCGTTTTTCATCCAAGCCTGTGGATACAGATATTAACAGCTATGTAACTTCAAAAGCGTTGGATGGAATTTTTCATTATGTGGCAGAAGAAGAAATAAATATCAGGAAAAATCCGGCAGGAAGAGTGACTGATATTCTCAAGAAGGTATTTGGGAATTAAATACCGGTTCACTAACACATTTTATTTATAGGAAATTATTGCTACATTGAAGTTCGTAACACAATTTTTTTGAAGAAATCATTTCTATATAGATGAGACAGTTTCTATTCAGTTGCGTGCTGTGCTTATCCTTCTCAGCATTATATTCTCAAAATATTATTGGAGATTGGAGTGGAAAGATTGATGTACAAGGCAATCAGCTACCTATACTATTTCATTTTTATAAAGACAGTACAGGCGCCATAAATGGAAGATGGGATAGCCCGAAACAAAATGCAAACAATTTACCCTTTAGTCAAATTAATGTAGCAGAAGATAGCTTGCATCTTGAGATAAAAATGATCAACGGCTCTTATGAAGGAAAGTTTGTAGATCATGATTCTATCGCAGGAATATGGCGCCAGAGAAATAACCAATGGCCTTTAAACTTCTTACGTACAATAAATACTGCTACAGAAAAGGTTTCGCCGGCACATCCTAACGAAAAAGAAATATCTATTGCAACAGCGCCGGAAGTGAATATCTCCGGCACTTTACTTTCAAAAAACAATCATCAGAAGTTAGCGATTATCATTGCAGGCTCAGGCCCCACTGACCGGAATGGAAACAGCGCTTCGGGAATGGAAACCAATAGCTATCAAATGTTGGCCAGGTCTTTGGATTCACAAAATATTGCAACCTTCAGATATGATAAGCGTGCCGTAGCAAAAAGCGCTTCTGCAACGATTAAAGAAAAATATCTTCGGTTTGACGATTATGTAAGTGATCTTGAAAAAATATTTAATTACCTCCATGATACACTCGGGTTCAAAGACATTTATTTTATCGGCCACAGCGAAGGTTCATTGATAGCTATGATCGCTTCCCAAAAAAGTAAAGTAAAAGGTTTTATTTCTGTTGCTGGGGCTGGGCGGCCTGTTGATGTAATATTGGAAGAGCAAATGAAAAAGCAACCTTTACCCGATTCAATAAAACAACAAATTCCAATAATTTTTGATCAATTGAAAAATGGAAAACTTGTTGATGATGTTCCTAAACTGCTATCTCCGCTTTTCAGAAAGTCTGTGCAACCGTATGTGATCTCATGGATGAAATATTCTCCTGTAAAAGAAATTAAAAAACTAACGTGTCCCATTCTTATTCTCCAGGGTAATTGCGACATACAGGTAACATTTGAAGATGCCAACAATATCCACAATGCCAATAAGAAAAGCATTTTAGAGATCATTCCCTCTATGTCGCATACTTTAAAAAATGCAGGCGCTGATTGTGTAGATGAACGTAAAACCTATACTGATGGCTCAATACCGGTGGATACAAAATTGGTGAAAGCTATTGTAGAATTTATTGAAAAATAAAAGATGATAAATCTGTACTGCTCTTACCGACAAAATTTTTACTCAAGATTGATCAAATCTTCAACAATACTTTCCCATTCTTTTTCTAAGGAAATATCCGGCATCTTTCTTCCGGCACGCCTGTACCAATAGCCTGCATTGGCAATGTCTCCTTCCTTCCGGTGAAGATAGGCATGAATCCATGAGGCATTATTACCTTCATTAGCAGCTAAACTTTCTTTAAATGAAACTATATCCATAGAACGGAAAAAGTATTGGCGAAGGCGGGGATTTTTAGCACAAAAGTTCAATCGAAGAACGTAAGTTGAACCTTGCACAAATGCCCAATCGAAGCTGTTCAGCCCCGCTTTTGGCAATACCATGTTAGCGGTTCGGGCTTTTATTTCATTGGTCAATTCCACCGTTGTCTTTATATTTTTTTTCGTATTCTAATTGTTTTTCAGTCTGCCCAAGTTGCTCATAAAGTTGTGCTAACTCCCAAAAAGTGTATTCAGATGACGGTCCGCTTTCTTCACTTATTTTAAATGCTTCAACGGCTTCTTCAATACGTCCTTCGTCACGTAATATATAACCAAGGTCTTCAGCTACTACATTCTTATTTGTGGCTTTGGTTAGTCCACTTTTTAAAATGTCAATTCCAACTTGTGGGTTTTCCTTAACATAAAATAGTTCGTAGTCGCCAAAACAGTCGGATGCAATAGCTGGAATTATTGATTTTTCTTGGTCGTAAATGCTTTCAACTTCTGTTTGTCCATCTGAATTTTGTTTAATTACAATTTCTGCAATCCGTTCAGGTGTCATAATTCCAATGTAACAGTTTGTTTTATTGTTTTCCGAAACTTCAAATGCTTTTACGAAGTAATAATTTTCTTCTTCTGGTATAAGTTCAAAGTCGGTTGGTTCAACTGTCCAATTTAGTTCGTTGTCATTGTCTTGGTCTGTCACAATGAAAACTTTTGTAGTTCTGTCTTTATAAATGTCCCTGAGTTTCATAAGTGTCGTTGTTTAGCCTGACCGCTAACAGGGTTATTGGTTGGCTTCTAACAAGTGAGTATTTTAATAAAATAGAGTTCTTAAAATTCATTGTAAATCTTACGAATCTTTCTCCTCCAACAAGGTTTTAATGTCTTTGTCCAACCGGCTAATTTCATCAGGCTTCAAACCATCATAAATACCGCGCACTCTTTTTTGCTTATCAATCAAAGAAAAAAATTGCGTATGGATAAAAGACTCTTTAATGTTAATACTGTTATTTTTTTCATTATCTAAAAGATAGCTCTGACGGGCCATTTTATACAATGAATCTTTGTCCCCTGTTACAAAATACCACTTGGCTGCATAATGTGGATTTTGCCCGATCATCTTTTCTTCGTAGGCTTTTAATAAAGGAACCGAGTCAGTTTCAGGCATTGAGGTGTGGGAAATGATCGCAAAGTTTGTATCATCCCTGAACTTATCAAAAACACCTTTCATGTTGGCATTCATCTTTGGGCAAATTCCTTTACAGGTTGTAAAAAAATATTCAGCCACATATACTTTATCAGCCACATCTTTATTGGTTATTATTTTCCCATCCTGGTCTGTAAAAGAAAAACCCTGTACATAGCTCATAACCGGCAGCTTCACATCAAAAAAACCTTTTGTAAAAGACAGCATAAAATAAAACAATCCCACTAACGCCACGAAGAATACGGAATAAAAAATGAATTTCTTTTTCATAGTGTAAAGGTAATATATTCTGATGTTCGGCTGTAAAGAGGTTATTGCCTTGAATCAGGAATATTATCTGTGTTATTAAAAAATAATATACTCTTATGAAAATACCCGCTTTTCCGGTAGTAGTTTTAGCGTTTTAAAATAAGTAAAACAAAAATTTTAAGAATGGAGATCAAAGCGTTTATTTTCGATATGAATGGAACCATGATAGATGATATGCCATATCATACACGCGCATGATACGATATTTTAAATAATGATCTTAATGCCGGCCTCACCTGGAATGAAGTAAAAGCGCAGATGTATGGTAAAAATACAGAAGTGTTCGACAGAATTTTTGGCCAAGATCATTTTCCTCCTGAAAGGGTTGAAGAATTATCCATGAAAAAAGAAAGAAAATACCAAAAAGAGTACCTGCCTCATATAAGCCTTCTTAAGGGATTTCAGGACTTTTTAGAAAGGTCAGAACAGCAGGGTATTCCAATGGCTATAGGCTCTGCGGCCATTACTTTTAACATTGATTTTATTTTAGACAATCTTCATCTGCGCCATTTCTTCAAAGCTATTATCAGCGCCGATGATGTAGCCGCCAGTAAGCCTGATCCGGAAACTTTTATAAAATGTGCAAAGCTTCTGCAGGTGCCGCCTATGAATTGCCTCGTTTTTGAAGATGCGCCCAAAGGTGTAGAAGCCGCACAGAAAGCTGGCATGAGATCAGTAGCGCTAACCACCATGCATTCAAAAGAAGAATTTGAAAAATATAATAACGTGATTTCTTTCATTGAAGATTATTCTCAAATAACACCGGAGCAATTTTTTAAAATGAATAGCATACCCGCTACAAAAATTTAACGTACATCGAATCTAAAAGCAGGCTTATTAAACCCAGGGAGTATATTTCAAATTTTCGCATTGCTGTGCTGCTTGTGGGCGGTGTCCCCACCGCCCACGGCGGGTTGCCCCGGTTGGTGTTCCCACCAACCGGCAAAAATTTGAAATGCACTCACTCCCCTGACCTTTAACCTTCAGCTAAAATTCAATTCATTAAATTTGCAATTCAATATATATTATGGAACCTAATCAATTTGACTTTGGAATGATTGGCCTGGGCGTAATGGGAAGTAATCTTTTACTCAACATGGCAGATCATGGATTTTCAGTGATCGGGTATGATACCAATCCTGAAAAAACAAAACTGCTTGAAACCTCTGCTACTAAAAATACAACCGTGAAAGGCGTCAATAGCCTGGAAGAAATGATAAATGCTCTAAAGCGCCCCCGCAAGTTAATGATGCTGGTGCCTGCGGGAAATCCTGTGGACAGTGTGATCAGTAATTTAAAGCCTCTCTTGCAAAAAGGCGATATTATCATAGATGGAGGTAATTCTCATTATACCGATACACTAAGAAGAATTAATGAATTAAAAGATGCAGGGTTTCATTTTATGGGAGTCGGAATTTCAGGAGGTGAAGAAGGAGCCCGAACAGGCCCCAGCATTATGCCTGGAGGAGATAAGGAAGCCTATGAAGAAGTAGCTCCCATATTAAAAGCAGTGGCTGCAAAGGTAATGGGCGAACCTTGTGTTGATTACCTGGGCCGCAATGCAGCAGGGCATTATGTAAAGATGGTTCATAACGGTATAGAGTATGCGATCATGCAACTGATCAGCGAATGTTATGATTTAATGGATCATGGCCTGCAACTTTCTAATGAAGAACTTCATGAAGTTTTTAAAGCATGGGACAGTGGAGAAATGCAATCTTATTTACTGGAAATTACCTCCATCATTTTCGACAAGAAAGATGACATGACCAGTAATTATTTGGTAGATATGATCCTCGATAAGGCCGAAGCAAAGGGAACCGGAAAATGGACTTCGCAGGAAGGCTTTGACCTTCCGATGCCGGTACCTAATATAGATACGGCTGTTATGATGCGCAATCTTTCTTCATTGATTGATGAAAGAAAAGAAGCGCATGGCTTATATCACACATCGTTTAGAAAAATAGAAATAGAGAAAGAAGAGCTTGTACAATTACTACACGATGCACTTTATTTTGCTACCATTATCAGCTATGCACAAGGCCTTGCCATGCTTACTACAGCTTCTGCAGAACTAAACATGGATATACCTCTTCCTGAAGTGGTTAAGGTTTGGCGTGGCGGATGTATTATTCGTTCTGCCCTGCTGGGTAATTTTAAAGTGGCGTATAAAAATCCCGGTTTGAAAAATTTGTTACTCGATCCTGAAATTGCAGAATTACTTCAGCAAAAAGAACCTGCTATCCAAAAAGTTATTTCATTAGCAGCCGGCAATGGCTATCCTGCTGCGGGGTTGATGGCTTCATTAAATTACTTTAATGCCTATCGTCGCAATCATTTGCCCACCAATTTAATACAGGCGCAACGTGATTTTTTTGGCGCTCATACTTACAAAAGAGTAGATAAAGGAAAGACCTTTCATACTGAATGGGACTGAAATAAAACATGAAACAAGAATAAAAAAATAAAAAACGATCAAAAAGAATCCGAATGTTAGATTATAAAAAACTACCTTCTACCGTCATCTTTATTTTCGGTGGTAGCGGTGATCTGAATTACAGAAAATTAAATCCGGCTTTGTTCAATCTTTTTCTTGACAATGCCATGCCTGATCATTTTAGTATAGTAGGCATTGGAAGAAGAGAGTATTCTGATGCAGATTATAAAAAGCATTTGAAAGAGGGGTTAGATAATTTTTCCAGAATAAAAGATTCTAATGGGAAATGGAATGAATTTTCAAAGAATCTTAGTTATTTAAAAATGGACGCCAATGATGCCGGCGCCTATAATAAGATCGCACAAATTGCCAAAGAAAAAGAAAAGCAGGCTGGCGAACATCCTACCGTAATTTTTTATATGGCTGTGGCGCCGCAACTGGTACCTGAAATTGTAAAGCATATTAGTGATCTGGAAGTTTGCCGTGACACCAAATTCTCGAGGATTGTGGTGGAAAAGCCTTTTGGCCATGATCTTAAAAGTGCGGTAGCAATGAATAAAATGCTAAGAGAATATTTTGATGAAGACCAGATCTACAGGATAGACCATTATCTCGGCAAAGAAACTGTTCAGAATATTCTTGCCTTGCGTTTTGCCAATGCACTTTTTGAGCCCTTATGGAACAGGCATTATATTGATCACGTGCAGATCACTGCCGCTGAAACCGTTGGCGTAGAAGGCCGTGGCGGCTATTATGAAACATCGGGCGCATTAAGAGATATGATACAGAATCATATTCTGCAATTGGTTTGTATGATCGCAATGGAAGCGCCTGTCTCATTTGATGCTAATGAAATAAGAAACAAAAAAGTAGATGTATTAAATGCCATACGCAGGATTCCCAAAGATGAAGTACAGGATTATGCGGCGCGCGGCCAATATGGTGGCGGATGGATGCAAGGTGAAAAAGTACCCGGATATAAAGACGAAGAAGGCACAGACCCTAATTCAAATATCGAGACCTTTGCTGCTGTAAAATTTTATATTGACAACTGGAGATGGGAAGGGGTTCCTTTCTATGTACGCACCGGGAAACGCCTGCATGAGAAATCCACTGAATTAACCATCCAGTTCAAACCTGCTCCTGACTTTGCTTTCCCCAAAGAAGCTACAGAAACCTGGAGGCCCAACAGGCTTTCCATTGGTATTTCGCCGGAGATGGATATCTGTCTCAGATTCCAGGCCAAACGCCCGGGACAGGCGATGATCCTCAATCCTGTGGATATGGTTTTTAATTACGAAGATGCCTATAAAGGCGAAGAGCCGGAAGCTTATGAAACACTTCTGTACGATGTGATGGACGGCGATGCTACTTTATTTATGCGGGGCGACCAGGTAGAAGCCGCGTGGGAAGTAGTGATGCCGATACTGGAAGTGTGGGCTGCCCGCAAGCCATTGGATTTTCCTAACTATTCTCCTGATTCGTGGGGGCCCGAAGATGCAGAAGCATTGATAGCAAGAGGCGGCCACAACTGGATTTCTATGCCTGCCAAAGCAAAATCTGAAAAAATAAAATCTGAAAAAGCAAAACATCACAAAACTGAAAAAGGGACTTAAATGGAACTACATATTTTCGACGATAAAGAGATCATGAGTGAGCAACTTGCCTCATGGATTGAGCATTTGGTACAGGCCACTTTAAAAAAGCAGGATCTTTTTACGCTGGTACTTTCCGGAGGTGGAACGCCAAAATTACTTTTCCAAAAACTGGCTTCTGACAAATACAAAGATAAAATAGACTGGAAACGAGTTCATATTTTCTGGGGCGATGAAAGAGTAGTTCCATTTGAGGATGATCGCAACAATGCAAAAATGGCTTATGATATTTTGATCAATCATATTGATGTTCCTGCTGAACAGGTGCACATTATGCGAACAGATATTGAACCTAAGCTGGCTGCCGAAGAATACGAAAAAATATTGCATCAGTATTTTGATAACACGCCCAATAGCTTTGATCTCGTATTGCTGGGCATGGGCGATGATGGCCATACCCTTTCTCTGTTTCCCGGTTCGCCAATTATTGAAGAACATGAGCATTGGGTAAACTCAGTTTACAATGAGCAACAGAAAATGTATAGAGTTACTTTGATGCCTGCTATAGTAAATAAGGCATCGAACATTGCTTTTATGGTAGATGGAGCTAAAAAAGCAAACGTACTACAGCAGGTAATAGAAGGGCCATATATGCCTCTGGAACTTCCTGCCCAGATAATAAAGCCTGCTAACGGGCAACTGTGCTGGTTCCTCGACAAGGCAGTTGCTAAAGAATTAGACATGAGGGGCGAATAAAAAAAATCTTGGAGAATTAAATTAATAAAATTACATTTTGAGCAAATAATTTTAAAAAAAGAGAATGGGGCATTTACCGGAATTAATTGAAGACCTTGCTTTGATCCTGATGGCCGGGGCCATTACCACTTTGCTGTTTAGAAAAATAAAGCAACCCTTGGTTTTGGGATATATTATTGCAGGCTTTTTAGTAGGCCCGCATTTTTCCTTTACGCCGTCAGTAATTGATAATGAAAATATTAAAACCCTTGCAGAGATCGGGGTTATTTTTCTTCTTTTCAGCCTGGGGCTTGAATTTAGTTTTAAAAAATTGTTACGTGTCGGAGGAGCAGCTTCTATAACGGCGTTGGTTGAAATTACTTTTATAACCGCAGCAGGATATTGGGTGGGACGGCAGATGGGATGGTCTTTTATGGATAGCCTGTTTTTGGGAGGTATGCTGGCAAGCTCCTCCACTACCATCATCATTCGTGCTTTTGATGAGCTGGGCATCAAAACAAAACAATATGCGCGAATAGTTTTTGGCGTTTTGGTAGTAGAAGATATTGTCGTGATCCTGCTTATGGTATTACTATCTACTATGGCTGTAAGCAGGGAGTTTGAAGGAACAGAATTATTATTTACCGTAACCAAATTACTTTTCTTTTTGGCCTTATGGTTTCTCGCCGGGATATTTCTTTTACCAACTTTTTTAAAAAGAGTTAAGAAATTATTAGACGAGGAGACCCTGCTGATCCTTTCTATTGGCCTTTGCCTCGGCATGGTGGTAGTGGCCACCCAGGTAGGTTTTTCTGCAGAATTAGGGGCTTTTATCATGGGATCTATTATGGCGGAAACTACATCTGCAGAAAAGGTAGAACACATCATTAAACCTGTAAAAGATCTTTTTGGAGCGGTATTTTTTGTCTCGGTGGGGATGATGATAGACCCGAATGCCATCATCCAATATGGCTGGCCGGTCTTGTGGATCACGCTTTTAACCTTATTTGGAAAATTTTTCAGTACTACATTAGGAGCTTTACTGTCAGGGCAACCATTGAAACAATCTATACAGGTAGGGATGAGTATGGCACAGATTGGTGAATTTGCTTTTATCGTTGCCACATTGGGGCTTTCATTAGGAGTGATCAGTGATTTTCTGTTTCCTGTAGCGGTGGGCGCTTCTGCCATTACCACTTTCACTACGCCTTATATGATCAAATTTTCAGAGCCTTTTTATAATTTTATTGTGAAAGTCCTTCCTAAAAAATGGGTTACTGCCTTAAATAATTATTCTACCAGTACACAACACATTCAGGCAGAAAGTAGCTGGAAGGTAGTCCTGACATCTTATGCCAATATTGTTATTACCAATGGTATCATATTGCTGGCGATTGTGCTGATCTCATTAAATTTTTTAACGCCTTTTCTAAATTCGCATATTTCCCAGCCACTTGTCAGAAGTATAGTGGGTTTAGTTATCACATTAGGTATTTCAGCTCCCTTTTTATGGGCGCTAATGGTTAAAAAACCTAATAGCAACGCCTACAAAGAACTTTGGCTCATCAACAAATACAACAGAGGGCCATTACTGGTAATAGAAATCTCCAGAGTTGTAGTAGGAATATTGCTGGTTGGCTTTTGGGTAAACAGTTTTTTTTCAACTACAGTTGCGCTGCTGGTTTTAGTTCCGGTTATCATTGTGGTATTGTTCTTTTTTTCAAGGATAATACAAAGTTTTTACCAGAGAATTGAAGTCCGGTTTTTAAGTAACCTTAATGCCAGGGAAAGGCTGGCTGATGAAGCAAAAACTGAACAGGAAGCATTGCAGAAAAAATTTCAACCCCAATCTGATCTTTCACCGTGGGATGCGCACATGATAGACCTTGAAGTAAACCCTCATGCCGAATATATTGGCAAAACTCTTGTAGAGCTTGCCTGGAGAGAACATTATGGAATCAACATCGCTTATATAAAACGCGGCGATAAATTAATCTACGCCCCCGGCAGATACAACCGCCTGTTACCATTTGACCACGTTGGCATCATTGCAACTGACGACCAGATGCAAAACTTTAAACCTGTATTTGACACAGCAGAAAGCATTGAGAAAACTGACAATAATATTGAAGATATTATTCTGCAAAAAATTGTAGTAGATGAATCTAACAGGCTGAAAGGGCTTACCATCAGGGATTCTCATATAAGGGAAAGAACCAACGGCCTGGTGGTAGGAATAGAACGGAATAAAGAAAGAATTTTAAATCCGGATTCTTCTACCATGTTTGAATGGGGCGATATCGTATGGATCGTGGGGGAAAGAAAAAAGATACTTAAATTGAATACTTACAAGTCTGATGTGTCTGACTGATGGAAAAACCGGCGCCCGGTAGTTATTATATATTTTTAATTCTTAAACAAAAAAGGACAACACTAAGATTCAATTTCTTTTAAAACTTGATTCTTACTGTTCCTTTTGCTCCGGGTTTTCCTACCCACTTCGGCCCTTTCTTTAATAATCTTATGGCTTCATCCTCACAAGGCTTGCAGGATGATTCGAGTACTTTAATGTCAACAGGACTTCCTTTTTTGTTCAGGGCGAATGAAAGCAAAATATCAGCCGTTAATTTTTTACCATCCGCATCTGAAATAGAGGTTGTATTCTCTTTAATATATTGATCGAACTTTTCCTTTCCTTCTTTTGGATACGGAGATGCTGTCGACACATCAACACCACTTGCTTTTCCCTCTAATCTCTCTGAAACGGCTCCTGTCATACTTTTCTTCTTTTGTGTCCCGTAACCAACAATGACCACTTCGTTCAGTGCTGCATTTTTTTGATTCATTGCAATTGTATTGTCGCTGTCTCTATGAGATAATAAACCCGGAGTAACAGCAACCAAAGCTGTCGTATCTGATGATTGCAAAAATGATTTTTGTCCTGAATCAGTAACAGCCATATCTGCCTGCCTTTCTTTGCCATTACTCATCATAATGAGCTTTCCGTTTTTGACGGCTAAATGTTCTTCTGACAAATCTTTTTCTTCTTTAATTTCTTTTTTCTCCTCTATATTTTTTACAGAAGGAATTTGTACGGATTTGGCAGCGGGCACAGATAATTTTGACCGGTTGGTTTTATTCTTTTTCGTTGAGGGTTTTTCAAAGGCAATATCAGCTTCTGTTGCAGCAGTGTCGCCTTTTATGCGCGAAATGATTTCTGCCTTTTCTTTTTTTGCAAAATTTTCTTTTACAGAGAGTGCCTTTTCTTTTTGAGAATTTATAAAGAAAAAGAAATAGCCTGCACCGGCAATTACAATAAACATGGCAACAATTTTCCACCAGATACCTGATGAAAGAGAAGAAATTGAAAATACTTTTTGTTGCTTTCTTTTCTTATCCAAACGCATTCTTATTTCATCCAATTCTTTTTCAGGTTTTTTTGAAAAGGCATAACCATCCAGGGCATCAGCAAGAAAAGGGTCTTCCAGTGCGGCTTTCTCCAATGCATGCATTTCATCCGGCGGCATCGTGCCGGAGTGATAGCGTGCAAAATCACTTGCGTTATATTTTTCCTGGTTTCCTTTCATTGATCATGCTTTTTGCAAAGCCTGTTTTTCCATACATATTTTTAAATTTCTTCTTCCGTTTTGAATGAAGCTGCGCACTTTGCCGGCCTCTGTTTCTGTAATATCCGCAATTTCTTTATAGCATTTCTCTTCAAGATAAAATAACTGAATAGCCTTCTTTTGCTCTTCAGGAAGTTGCTCAATACAATTTCCCATTCCATTCAATTGAGCTTCTTTTTCTGCTACATTATCAAGATGATTATTTTCCCCTAAATGCACAATATCCATATCTACCGTAACAAGTTTCGATTTACTGCTTCGTATTTTCATAAGGCAATGATTCTTTGTTAACTGGTACAGCCAACTTTTAAAATTACTTACTTCATGCTTTCTGAGCTTGGTTACCAATTCTTCAAAAATATTCATCACCGCATCTTTGGCTTCTTCCGGCTCTTTAAAATATTTAAGACAAACGCCATACACCATCTCCATATAGCGGGCATATAATTCACCCAGGATATTTGCATCCCCGCCGGACTTGTATTGTTGTACAAGCTCGGTATCGTTTTTAGTGGATGATATGTTTTTTAAAAAAGCCAGGCGTTTAAAAAAAATTATTCAAAAAATAAATTCCTGTTGTTTATGTAATTCTAAATAAAGATGCATCCTTCCTGAAATTCACCATGCGATCAGTGGTTGTCATACCTGCCGGTTGCAACAAAACATTTATCATGAAAAAAATTGTTTTACTACTGCTACCTCTTTTAATAAGCATCACAGCCTTTTATTCTGCCAAAGATATTATCATTACAGGAACTGTAACAGATGAGTCTGGAAAAGCAGTAAATGCTACCATTCATGCAGGCAAGGTATATGCGGTTACAGATTCCCTTGGCCACTACCGTATATCCGTAAACGAAAATGAAAAGTATCTTATTTTCTCTGCTATCGGGTTTGCAGATCAAAAAATAAAGATTGGCAAACAAAGGATCATTGATATAAAACTAAAATCTTCTTCCACAGCTTTGCAGGAAGTAGTCGTGGTGGGTTATGGTACACAGAAGAAATCTATGCTTACCGGAGCTGTAGCGGGCGTCATGGTTTCATCTTCGCCCGGGAATAGGGGCTTTTACGAAAAAGAGTATAATACGGAAGACTATGATAATATTACCGAAAACAGATTTAAAAAAGTAGCCGATGATCCGCTTTCTACTTTTTCTATTGATGTAGATGCCGCATCGTACAGTAATGTGCGGCGATTTTTACAAAATAATCAACTGCCACCGGCAGGCGCTGTTCGTACAGAAGAGATGATCAACTATTTCAAATATCAATATCCTCAACCAGTGGGAGAAGATCCGTTTTCCATCAATACAGAATTGAGTGATTGCCCGTGGAATACACAAAATAAATTATTGCTCATTGGCTTGAAGGGAAAAAATATCCCGGTGGATAACCTGCCGCCATCTAATCTTATTTTTCTGATAGATGTTTCCGGCTCTATGATGGAAGCAAACAAATTACCATTGGTAAAAGAATCTATGAAAATGCTGACCGATCAGCTTAGAGAGACCGATCGTATTTCTATCGTGGTGTATGCAGGCAGAGCAGGAGTTGCTTTACCGGCTACTGACGGAAGTGAAAAAATAAAAATTAAAACTGCTATAGATGCACTCGAAGCCGGTGGCTCTACTGCAGGCGGTGAAGGCATAAAACTTGCTTATAAAATGGCGCAGCAAAATTTTATGAAAGAAGGAAATAACAGGATCATTCTCTGCACTGACGGCGATTTCAATGTAGGTGTAAGCAGCGATGATGACCTGGTGCGGCTGATAGAGCAGGAGCGTAATAAAGGAATCTTTTTAACCGTGCTTGGATATGGAATGGGAAATTACAAGGACAATAAAATGCAACAGCTTGCTGATAAAGGAAATGGCAATCATGCATACATTGACGGCCTGAACGAAGCAAAAAAAGTTTTGGTGAATGAATTTGGAGGCACTCTCTTTACCATTGCGAAAGATGTAAAATTACAATTGGAATTCAATCCGGCTCTGGTAGCTGATTACCGGCTGATAGGTTATGAGAACAGATTATTGAATAAAGAAGATTTCAACGATGATAAAAAAGACGCAGGTGAATTAGGAAGCGGCCATAGCGTTACTGCACTTTATGAAATTATTCCGGCAGGAGTAAAATCGCCTTTTCTAAAAGATGTGGATCCTTTGAAGTATCAAGTCAATAAAAAGAAAAAGGTATCCTCTTTCAATGATGAAATAGTTACCATAAAATTCCGTTACAAAGCGCCGGGAGGCGATGAAAGTAAATTGATTGTTCACGCAGTAAGTAGAAACGCCATCTCTTTTAAAAATGTTTCTGATAATTTCAGGTTTGCCTCTTCGGTAGCAGGTTTTGCTATGCTGCTTCGCGATAGTGAATTCAAAGGAAGCGCTACTTATAATGAAGTGATAGAAATGGCAAGAGCCTCTCTGGGCAAAGATGCGGAAGGCTACCGGAAAGAGTTTATTAGCCTTGTGAAAAAAGCAGCGGAGCTAAAAAGCAATTTAGTCAAAGAGGGAAATTGATGACTCAACAGTTATTTTGTTTTTTAATAAAGTCTATTTTTTCACAAAGCGCATTAAAAATATCTTCCACACTTCCTTCACCTTTCACCATCATTACTTTTTTTTCTTTTTGATAATGATCTGCAACGGAAGCGGTTTTTCTGTGATATTCGGCAATGCGGGCCCTTATTACCTGCTCATTGGTATCATCGCTACGCCCACTGGTTTCGCCACGCTTCATCAATCTTTTTATAAGTTCATCTTCGCTCACTTCCAATGCGAGCATTATATCAATACAGGTATTCTTTTTACTAAGCAGCTTATCCAATTCCTCTGCCTGAACAGCAGTGCGGGGAAAGCCATCAAATAAAAAGCCCGCTACATCCGTGTTATTATCAAGGGCATCGTTGATCATTCCTATTACCACGTGATCAGGCACAAGGCTTCCTTTATCCATAAACTGTTTGGCTTCGAGGCCAAGAGGAGTTTTTCCGGCTATTTCACTTCTTAACAGATCACCGGTTGAGAGGTGTTTCAAGTGATATTTTGCAATCAGTTTTTCGGACTGTGTTCCCTTACCACTGCCTGGAGGGCCAAATAATATAAGATTAAACATTAGCTTTTTAATAGTTCCTTGTAAGTGCCAAATATAGTGGATGGAATTTAAATTTTAGTAGTAGTACACGAAAAATCTTCATTTTTTTTAGCAATTCATCAAAATATCATTTTGTAATTTTATGATCCAATTGCATTTGTACTGTTCTTAATTAAAAATGACAAGATGGAAGATAATAAAAAAGTTGCGGGCCTTTTGAAAGAAAACAATAATCCTGCGGAGGTAAGCAACGAAGAATGGAAGAAAGTTTTAACCTCAGATGTATATCATATAGCCCGGGAAAAGGGGACAGAAAGACCAGGTAGCGGGAAATATTATCAACATAGTGAGGTGGGCACTTATAATTGTGCAGTGTGTGGAAATCCGCTTTTCAGAAGTAATGGCAAATTCAACAGTAGTTGTGGATGGCCAAGTTTCTTTGAACCTATCAGCGGGCAAAGCCTTATTTACCTCCCTGATAATTCCTTTGGCATGAGGCGTACTGAGGTACAATGCGGAAGATGCCATTCTCATCTCGGCCATGTATTTGAAGACGGGCCACCACCTACCGGTTTACGATATTGTATCAATTCAGTAGTGCTTGATTTTGATACGGCTGAAAAAGAAAGTTCCTAAACCGTTTATTCTCCGCGCCCTATAAAGGCCCTGCGCAGCAGGGCAACAATAAATGTAAATACGGCCGAGCCAATAATTGCCCAGATGATAGGGAATGGCTTACCATCCACATTGATGGTAAAGAAATGAGGTAATCCCATTTTCCCGGCAATCCATAAGCCGATATAAGCGCCTATAAAACCTACTACAACAGATACCAGGCATCCGCCAAGGTCATATCCTGCAAGCGTCTGGCCAATCCCACCACAAACAGCAGCGATCAATAGAAGTATGAGAAATCCTATTAGTGTCATAACTTATTAATTTTAGTGAATAATAAAATAACGGGAGATACAAAAAAAGGATTTCAATTATCATGCTGATTTTTTTTGTTTTTGAATTATTTTATTAAAAATCAAGGTATTTTAATTTTAAGGTTTCATCTTTGTTCGTACTGAATAAAACGGAAGGCATTATGAATTTAAACCCAGTTGAAAAAAATCTGATTTCAAAAAAAATAGACAGTTTCTTTATTACTCTTGATTCGGCTTTTCAATTCATACTTAGATTTTTTAAAGAATTATTCAAGCCGCCTTATGAGTTTCGTGAGATCATTAAGCAATGCTATGAAGTAGGTTATAAATCGTTATTTTTAATTACTCTCACCGGCTTTATTACCGGGCTTGTTTTTACCAAGCAATCGCGCCCATCCTTGTCTGAATTTGGCGCTACGTCATGGTTACCAAGCCTTGTAGCTATTGCCATTATAAGAGCCCTGGCTCCTTTGGTTACCGCTTTGATCTGTGCCGGAAAAGTCGGTTCCAATATTGCCGCAGAATTAGGCTCAATGAAAGTTACTGAGCAGATAGATGCTATGGAAGTCTCGGCTGTAAACCCATTTAAATTTTTGGTAGCGAGCCGTGTCCTGGCCACTACGCTTATGATTCCCATGCTGATGTGCTATACGGGCTTTGTGGCTATGTTAGGCGCTTTCCTCAATATACATCAAAATGAAATGACCAGTTTTGTTACCTTTTTTCAGAAGGCCTTCGAAAAAATATCCTTTCTCGATATTTTTTCTTCGCTGATAAAAAGCATTGTCTATGGTTTTACCATTGGTATCGTGGCTTGTTATAAAGGTTTTCATGCAAAGAACGGAACAGAAGGAGTAGGCAAAGCAGCTAATTCTTCAGTAGTACTTTCTATGTTTTTAATTTTTGTGGAAGAAATCCTTATTGTTCAAATTACAAATAGTATGCGGCCTTAATGAAAACAGAAAATCAAAATTTTGTTTCCGGCGAAACGGTAATTTCTATTAAAGACCTATATAAATCTTTTGGCGATAACCATGTGCTCTACGGAGTAAATCTTGAAGTGCATAATAAAGAAAATGTAGTAGTATTAGGAAGATCAGGAAGTGGCAAATCAGTTCTTATAAAAATAATATGCGGTTTATTAAAACCGGATTCGGGAAGCGTAAACGTGTTGGGTAAAGAGGTTGAGTTATTAAATGACAGGGAATTGCAGCAACTTAGGTTACAGATCGGGTTTTCGTTTCAAAACAGCGCTTTGTATGACAGCATGACCGTAAAAGAAAATCTTGATTTCCCTTTGTCAAGGCATTCAAAACATTTATCAAGAAAAGAGCGTATGCTACAAATTGAATCGGTTTTGGATGATGTGGGTTTATTACAAACAATGAATCAGATGCCATCAGAGCTATCAGGCGGGCAACGCAAAAGAATCGGTATTGCACGCACTTTGATTCTGCGGCCCAAGATCATGCTGTATGACGAACCTACATCCGGACTTGACCCCATCACCAGCACTGAAATTAATAACCTCATCAACCATGTAAGGCATAAATTCAATACCAGCTCCATTATCATTACGCACGACTTGTCGTGCGCAAAAAGCACCGGCGACAAAGTAGCTATGTTATTCGATGGTAAATTTATAAAGCAAGGCAGCTTTGAAGAAGTCTTTAGCAGTGATGATGAAAGGATACAAAATTTTTATCAATATAACTTTATTAATAATTAATTTATGAGATCAACAGGAAACAGGAGAGCAGTAATAGTCGGAATATTTGTTTTTCTCGGCGTTGCTATTTTTATTATCACAGTGCTCACACTCGGTTCTCAAAAGAAAACGTTTGGAGACTTTATCAAAGTAAAATCTTTTTTTGAGAATGTAAACGGGCTGCAGAAAGGAAATAATATTTGGTTTTCGGGCGTAAAAGTGGGCACTATTGAGAAGGTAAACCTTACAGGCAATAATAAGGTAGAAGTGGATATGAATATTGAAGAAAAGTCAGCGCATTTTATTCATAAAGACTCCAGGGCCAAATTAAGTACTGACGGGCTTATCGGCAATAAGATCATAGAGATCTATGGCGGCACTTCACAATCCCCGTTAATTGAAAATGGCGATTTGCTCAACAATGACACTTTATTGAGCACTGATGCTATGATGAATACCCTTTCAAAAAACAACGATAATCTTCTTGCCATTACTGATAATTTTAAAATAATCAGCGCCAGGATCGCGGAAGGAAAGGGCTCTATTGGAAAGCTTCTTGCGTCAGACGAACTATCCGATAATTTAAATAGTACCATACTTACTGTAAAAAACGCTTCACAAAATCTTGAAAAGCTTTCTGCAAATGTGGCCGCTTATACTTCAAGGTTTAACGATAAAGGCACTTTAGCCAATGACCTGGTAACAGATACCGTTATCTTCAGCAGACTGCGTTCTACCGTATCCGGGCTACAGGAAGTAGCTGATAAATCGAAGGAAATAATGAAAAATTTACAAGAGGCAGGCGCTACCTTAAATAATGGGTTACAAAATAAAAATGCTCCTGCAGGCATGTTACTGGGAGATGAAAAAACCGCTACCGGATTAAAAACTACTTTAGAGAATTTACAATCAGCCAGTAAAAAATTAGACGAAGATTTAGAGGCATTACAACATAATTTTTTGTTTCGCGGTTTTTTTAAAAAGAAAGCAAAGAGAGATAAGGAAGAAACAAGAATGGTATTGGATACTCTTTTAAGTAATTAGGCCACAGGAATCAAAAAGTTAATTCTATAGCCTGATCTTTATTTTATTTCTATTTTTGGGTAAAACCATTCTATGAATATAAAAAAAGTATTTTCCTATTTTATTGTTGCATTAGTTGCCACCGGCTTTTCTCAATGCAAAGCGCAGAAAGCCGAAAACTGGACAAAGGATCAATTGATGGAGCCTGCGGCCTTAGCCAATACCATAAAGTCCAATAAAAATATGCCGCTTATTTATTGTGTAGGGCCCGGCGCTGTTATTCCTCATTCTATTAATATAGGTATGACAGAGGATAAAAAAAATCTCGAAGAATTTAAGGCTTCGATCAGTAAATTGCCCCGGACAGCCAATATTGTGATCTATTGCGGATGCTGCCCTTTTGCAAAGTGCCCCAATGTGCGGCCCGCTATAGCTTTATTAAAAGAAATGAAATTTACCAATTATCATTTGCTCAATTTACCGAATAATATCAAGGCCGATTGGATCGCTAAAGGCTATCCGCAGGTAACGGAATAAATTCCGGTTGTGGATGACCGTTATACTCCTGCAATAGCCAAATAAAATAGTACGGAATGAAAAACTTTAAAACATATTTATTTTTTGCAGTTGCAATATCTTGTATTGATTATTGCTATGCGCAAAATGAAGACATGCCTGACTCCCGGAAAAAAACTGAATCCTTTGAAAGGTTCCATATTCCCGACATCAGGAAGGATCTTGCTACTTTTACATTAGGAGGCATCAGCGAAAGCGTGGGAGCGCTTCCCCTGGATAAAATCTCTTACACTTCATTGGCCAATGATTCCATATTATTTGAAGGTGAAGGGATAAAAGCAAAAGTAAAAATTGCCGTCTTTGATCCGGCGAAGCATAAGCTCACCTTCGATGAAAAATTCCTGGTAAGAATTGACCGGAAACCTTATTATGGCGGCGACTATGGCAACACTCCTAAAACAGGTATCAGCGAAGTATCAGTTATTATTAATAACGATACCGTGTTCATTCCGCCTGCTGCTTACTCTGATCTCTTTAATATGCACTTTACCTACTCCGACCAGGAAACAGAGCGCACAAGGGACGCAGTTTACAAATCAAAAGACGGACGTAAAATTTATCTTTATCTTTTTTCTAAAGACGATACCGGTAGCTATGAAGTAACCTGGATCATACAGGATAAAAAATATTTACGACGGGTACTGGATTATGGATTGCTGTAGGTACGTAAACTAAAAAGAGACAATCATAGGACACCTTAATCTTCATTGACCTTGATGCGCCGCTCAAATTTCAATCTCTTTGTTCTTTCTTACAACTTTCACATTCCACCAGTAAGTAAACTTTAGCATGAACGCCCGGTTTCTTACTAAAAAAGGAACAGGCAAATAATTATCCGTATAAACAAGATAAAGATCTGAGGCGGGTTTATATCTCCACTGAAAGCGGGTGTTCAGGTTGATATTATCCATCTGTTCATTGTATTGAATAAAGGTGGTAAAAAATAGTTTGTTGGTCATGGTTACATCTACCCTGGGGCCGACAAGCCAAAACTTGGTCAGGCTCCATGGCGCAGGTAAACTGATATGATCGTAACTAACATTTAAAGCGAGGCTTACGAAAGGCTGAAACCTGTAGCCAATATTGGCAATTACATTATACCGGTTCCCATTAGCATAATAGCCGCCAAAGCGCGTTGAAACATCATAAGTAATAAGGCTTTCAGGCGTTGAGGTAAAATTGGCGCCAAACGCCTGCCAGTGATGTTGCGTGCCACGGGCTAATGTATCTTTTTTAAAATTAGTAGGGTCAAACGGTTGTTGCAGTTCTACATAATCGTGAGATACCCACCCGCTCAAAACACTTTGATCTCTAAAATTAAGGTTATAGGAAAGATATTCTTCATCATCGGTTCGCCTCAATGATTCATTGGTATATAACAGGTAAACCAGTTTAGGCCCATGTGATAAAATGCTTCCCGCTTTCGGAAAGAATAAATAAGCCGCTTGTGGGTTTATTTTAAAATAACCATTCCTGGGAACATAGCCCACTTCTGCATTGTAATTCTTTCCTACATATTCATGTTGCCAATTGAGCAACCACTTCCTGCTGTTATATTGCAGGTTGGCAGCCTGCACCAAATCACGATTCTGCTTACCGGGAGTAAAAGATTTCATGGCCATTGCTTTCCCTGTCCATACATTGTTGGGCGATGCGAGGTTGTACTCCAAAGCAACATTACGGTTGTATTCCGAATAAACCCGTTTAGCGGAATCGGATAGATTATTGTAATGAAGCGATTGCTTGTTGATAAACATAACGCCTATGTTTGATCTTGAAAAAACTTTGCGTTGAATGGCGGCCACTGTAAAATTTTGAGCAGGCAGATTTATTGAAGACAGGCTTCCCGTCTGCATATCCATTGCACCTATTCTCCAATTTTTATCAAGCCTCCCGCTCAGCCTTGCTCCATAATCAATGGGCACGCCCAGGCCTATACGCCTTGAAAAAAAAGGCCTGAGAGATGCATATCCGAAGTTGGCAAACAAATCCCCATTCTCTAAAAAGAATTGTCTTTTTTCAGGAAAGAATAATTCATAGCGGTCAAGGTTCGTTACCTGCCGGTCTATTTCTACCTGTGAAAAATCAGGGTTAACCGTCAGGTCTAAATTAAGAGAAGAGTTGATGGCGACCTTGGCATCTACACCCACTTCATCTTTGAACTTAGCAAGAGTTTTATTTTGGTGGTCTTTGCTTATTCCGCCAAGGAAATAAGGAATGATTGAAATATTCGCCTCTGAGGGAGGCGGTGGTTCATCCCATAAAATATTTCCTGTATGGGCCAGTGACGCTGTGGGAAACTGGCGTGGCATGGGCGCCCAGGAACTTTTTTCTGATGCGCCAAGATCATTACGGCTAAAATTGATTCCCCACGTTTTCACTCCATTTTTATAACGAATGCTTGAAAAAGGAATCGCCATTTCAAACACCCATTTATCTTCATCATTTTTTACTTTGGAGGTCCATTTATTATCCCAGTTCAAATCCACCTTGCCTCCTTCGTACATAGAGCCATCCCACTGGGCTCCGGCTGCGTTGGCTCCAAAAGAAAATCCATTGGTAAGATCATTGAACGTATCTATAAAGACAATAAAATTATCATTTTTAAGAAATGAAAAATCACGCCTGAGTGATTCTACATAATAACGTCGTGACTGAATTTTATGACAGATGGCAATAAGGTAAAAGTTATGATCATCATAACACATTTTCACTTCTGTCTTTACTCTTGCATACGAAGTATCCATGGGAAGCACCATGTAAAAGTTACAGGCAGAGTCTGCTTCCTGCCATGCTGAGTCTTCCATTAAGCCATCTATTTTTACAGGTATAGCAGCCCTGTGAATACGCAACTGATACGATGCATTATTTTTCTGTGCAGAAACTTTAAACGATAACAGGATTAAGGCACAAAGAATAAAAAATATGAGTCTCTTAAGGCCTTTAGTTGGGTATTCTTTCAATACATCTTTTTTAAAACATCTTAAAGATTGTCCATAATTTTCTAAAATACGAAGACTTTTGTATTGCGCATATCCGGGTAAAGATTCATCATTTTCAATAACCCCACTTCTTCATTATTTTTAAATCCTCTTTCATGCAGGCAAGAGGCTTCTTTCCCTGGTATGATTCCTGTTCAATAATAAATTCAGTAGTGCCACCCGATCTTTTGAAAAGGTCAGCTATTTCCTTTACGGGTAATAATCCTTTACCCAATACGGTACTTTCATAATTATCATCCATTTCTCCTTTGCCTTTTGATTTGATCTCATCTTTCACATGCATGCTTTCAAATCTGCCCGGATGCTTTTTTAGTATTTCCAACGCCCTGCCGCCTGCTCCGTACATATTGCCGATATCTATTTGCTGAAGCACCAAAGAAGGGTCAGTATGCTCAAGAATAATGTCGTAGATCTGCTTTCCATTCAGAGAATACTTAAATTCAAAATCATGATTATGATATCCGAATTTTAATCCTGATTTACTACATAGTTCGCCCGACTTATTGAAAATATCAAGGAAGCCGGTAAGGTCATCATAGTTTTTTCTGAGGCCTTCATCAAGCCAGGGGCTTATTACATAGCGTTGGCCTACCGTTGCAGCATCTTCAACAGTTTGTTTCCATTCATCTGTAAAATCATTTTTTGATTTGTCCCAATGCTTGCCCGACATTACAGTATGGCCGCTTGGCATGGCAAGCCCGAGGTTATCCAATACCTTCTTAAATTCGGATGCAGTATATCCATAAAATTTCCTGTCAACATAATTGGCGTGCTCTACATTTTTATAGCCCATTGCAGCTAATTGTTTCAATGTGCCTATAGGGTCTTTCTTCATATCATCCCGCACTGAATACAATTGAAGCCCCAGTAGGGTATCTGTCGCCTTCTTATTTGCAAATATAGAGTCAGGCAACATCACAGCCCCTGCAAGAGCAAGAGAACTGTTAACAATGAATTTTCTTCTTGATAGATGCATCGTTTTTGTTTTTGAATAAAAAAATAAAGGTGTAATTTAATTTTATTTCCCGAAAAATATATCCCTTAAATCAAGAGGCCGGAATAAAAGCCTGACAGCTTTTTACTTTACAAAATCTATAAGGATAACTATTCTCTTATAATAAACGATTTCCTTCTCTCTGTTAAATATTTCCGCACCGGAATATCATAAACCCTCATTGCTATATATGCTATGCCAGATAAAAGAAGTGTGCCGGCCAGGATAATAAAAAATAACGTCGTTGTATCAACCTGGTGGCTTAAATAATAATGGCCAAACCAGCAGATAGCCGCATAATGCGTCATGTACAGCGGATAAGATATTTTGCCCATAAATACACAAACATTTTCAAAGCGGGGTGTCAATGATGCTCCGGCGCCCAATGCGATAAGGAATGGAAAATAAAATATTACTACCAACGATTCTTCCAGCCAGTTCCATTTAAGAAAAGGCATTATAAACGCCAATAGTAATAATACGGTTAAGCTGATAAATCCTAAGTTGCTTTTGATGATCCAATTGGAACGATACACAAGCAAGCCTGCCAAAAAAGAATAAGAAACACGGGCAAAGCCATCCCAAAAATTATTTCCACTCCAGCCTCCCATTAATATGCCCGACCGGTAACCCACAAAGCAAAGCATAATTGCTGCAAGAATGGCCAACACCCATAAGTAGCGCTTACTGATCTTATAAAGAATAAGAGCATAAAAAATATTAGCTACATACTCAAAAAATAAAGACCAGGCAGGAGAGTTAAGATTGAACAATTGAAGGCCACGCTCCGGCATCGTTGGAAAAGGAATTAATAAAACAGAAGCAAGGAACATAAGGAATATTTTGCCAAAGCCGTATAAGCCTGCATCACTACTAAACGGGTCTAAAAGAAATCCCAACAACCCTATTATCGAACCTAAAATAATCAGGGGATGAAGCCTTATTAACCTCGATTTAAAAAACTCCCATGATCCCATTTTGCCCATTCTGTCATCATAGGCATAAGCGATGACAAAGCCTGACAAACAGAAGAAAAAATCCACTGCAAGGAATCCATGCCCTATAAAATTTTTGGTATAATCCGAATATACAAATTCCATGAAGTGAAAGACCACGACTGACAAGGCCGCTATCCCTCTCATTCCATCCAGTATTTTAAAATGTTGCCTGGGCTTTAAAATGTTCGGGCTTAGTTGTTTCATATTCTAACGTGAGTTCAGCAAATTTTTAATTTATGATTTTTCTGCCACCGATGCGAATCGGTTTAAAATGGCTTTAAAACCATAAGCACAATAATAACCAGGAAGATCACATTCTCTATCCGTTCAAAAAGAAATAATCTTTTGGCCAACACATAATATTCGTCCGGAATTTTATCATCAGCATGGCTCTTTAACAATGCCTTGATCGGCTTTGATCTTGGAGACAGAACAGCAGGGCCGAATCCTAAAGCAATTACAAAAAGAGTCAGACTCGTTACATACCATCCCATATAAAACAGATACGGACGAAGCGCCCCCATAGTCAAACCGGAAAGAAGCAGCATTGTTCCCCCAACCATTACAAAATTGTGCAGCCTGTTGCGTATTTTATAAGCATGCCTTAACTCTGTCATAGTTTTTGCCTTTGTAACAATGTAGATCATAACAAAGCCGGGGCCCATTCCTAAAATGGCGGAAAAAACATGAATCAGAAGGAGAAAACTATAAAACGTCATGGCCTAAAACCTCCAAAAACTATTTTATTCATATTATGGGCATACCCCAAAACAACAGGCAAAGTATTATAAACTGTAGCTTTAAAGCCTCGCGGCAAAAATAACCAAATAGCTATGCCTTATGTTTCGAAAACAGGAATCCCTTAGATTTATTGATCGCAGAGTCGCAGAAATAATAAAATAATCTGCTTTTAAAATATTACCAGTCATCCGTACGGAAAGGCGCTACCGGCAAGCCTTCTGTGCTATATAGATTTCCGGGAGCCCAATCTTTAAACCCATACCTGACAGATACCGGCTTAGGAACTTTATCACTTTGCACTTCAATAGTAGTCCCTGCTATTTTTGCCTGAGCAGGGTAAAAGCTTTTATTGCTTCCTGCTACTTCAAAGCCGGTAATTTCTTTATCAAAAGAAGTAAATCCATTAGGCGCATCTGTAAGCGAAATAACTGCACTGCCATTTTTTATTTCCATTGATTGGTAATAAGGGCTTTTATAAGCAATGCCTTTTTGATGATAAGCATCGCCCAGCGCCCAATACAATAGCCTCTTGCTAATAACAGTTTTATCTTCCGGATGAATCGTGAATTCATTTCCCGCGTCAATACTCACCGCCATACCGGAATTAGGAATTTCACTTTGAGCTATTTGTTGCATTTCGCGTAATACAGGAATAGAATCCCTATTAGTAGGATACCTGTAAGGAGCTATTTGTACATAATAAAACGATATGGTATTATCGCTGTTCCATAAGTTGCGCCATCCACTTACCATCGCTGCCATTAGCTTATCATACCCGGTAGGCTTACTTGCATTATTTTCACCCTGGTACCAAAGGATTCCCTTGATACCATAACCGGTAATAGGAGCAATCATGGCATTGAATAAACAGGTAGGCCGATGAGCTTCAGCTTTAACCGCATCATTGGCTTCAGGTATTTTAACGCCCGGAAATGGTGCCAGGCTTGGCTTATCCATCCAAGCTTCTATAGGGGTGCCTCCCCAATCTGATTCAATAACGCCAATAGGCACATTCAATATCTTCTGCAATTGTTGGGCAAACTGAAAACCTATCGCACTGAAATCCGCAGTGCTTTCAGGGCTGGAAACTTCCCACGAGCCTTTGCAATCATCCAGGGGCACATTAGATACCGCTCTTTGCAGATGAAAAAGGCGAATGTCAGGATTGGCGGCATTTACAGCGATATCATTACCATTCAGGGTAGGCTGGTTACGGTAACCTTTTAATGGCATTACCATATTGGACTGGCCCGAACATAGCCATACTTCACCAATCAGTATATTGTTTAATTGAAGTTTTTGCCCATCATCAAAAGTAATAGTGTATGGGCCTCCGGCAGTAGGAGTTTTTATATTCACTCTCCATTCTCCATTATTACCTGATACGGCCTTATAGCTTTTTCTATCCCACGAAGTAGTAATGCGCACTGCTTTATTAGCCGAAGCTTTTCCCCAAAGAGGCACTGACGACTGCTGTTGCAGCACCATATTATTATTGATAACTGCAGGCAGTTTTACTTCGGCAAATGCGGATGCCAAAACGAATGATACAAAAAATGTAAATAAAATTTGTTTTCTAAGCATGGAAATATATTTGATTTATAAAAAGATTTGAAATTAGCTAAAATACCTGTTTAGCTTATAATTTTTTTTAATTATTGTCTTATTATGACAATGCCTCTCAATTTTTAATGAGCCGGAGCACAATAATTTAATTTTAAGATCAGAAAAGATATTTATTTCAATTCAGCTTTGGTCCTGGATAACAGCGCTTTCAGCTCGTTCACCTTCTCCGGATATTTTGAAACAAGGTTCTTCAGTTCTCTCTGGGGCCATCTTTCAAATTGTAAGAGAAGGCACTACCATCAGCGGTGGGTAAAGTGATGGAATTTCAATTCAACCATTGTACGATTAAGAGTGCCGAGCGCCCGGAATATTTCAACCGGTTAACTTAATTTCAATTCAACCATTGTACGATTAAGAGTTTTTATTTCTTTTTTCAATGTGTTTTGAATTGTCGATTTCAATTCAACCATTGTACGATTAAGAGAGGCCCGTTTTTGGCCGGCATCTGGATCCTGCTTTTATTTCAATTCAACCATTGTACGATTAAGAGTTGAATTAACGCAAGATGGAACGATCAACTTTGTAAAATTTCAATTCAACCATTGTACGATTAAGAGTTAAGCAGGAATCATTGTAATTTGTTAGCTTAATAGTATTTCAATTCAACCATTGTACGATTAAGAGCTATCCGGGCAAAGTGGAAGGGGTGTTCTTCGCCAATTTCAATTCAACCATTGTACGATTAAGAGAAAAGATACCCGGACGAAAATTAAGCGATATATTAATTTCAATTCAACCATTGTACGATTAAGAGTATAATAAGGCGACAAAAAAAGCCTCTATTAACCAATTTCAATTCAACCATTGTACGATTAAGAGTGTTATGACAAGCAATTAGCAGAAGCTATATTCAGATTTCAATTCAACCATTGTACGATTAAGAGCTATTATTGTTCCGTGGTCATTTTTAGACCCAAGCATTTCAATTCAACCATTGTACGATTAAGAGTTCATTTTTGCAAAGTTTTAATTGTTAATTATTAAATATTTCAATTCAACCATTGTACGATTAAGAGTAAGATTTTTAAAAATGACTTTGAAATTTACAAGCAATTTCAATTCAACCATTGTACGATTAAGAGTTCAAAGATGCCATTCACAGCAAAAAAAGATTAAAATTTCAATTCAACCATTGTACGATTAAGAGCTATCTCTTAAAGAAATTGAGTAGTACGGCTCTGAATTTCAATTCAACCATTGTACGATTAAGAGTTCGTGCCTACGAAAAGCCCTACAGCTTTAAATCTCGATTTCAATTCAACCATTGTACGATTAAGAGATCAAAGCCTCCAATTCCGCTAAACAAACTACCAATTTCAATTCAACCATTGTACGATTAAGAGGGCAAGGGTGGCCAGCAGGTTAGCAGGCGAATAGCCAATTTCAATTCAACCATTGTACGATTAAGAGAAAAAGTAAAATCAATGGCGGCTTTAATAAGGGTGATTTCAATTCAACCATTGTACGATTAAGAGTATCATTTGTAATCCTTGTAATGTTGTTAAGTTGTATTTCAATTCAACCATTGTACGATTAAGAGTTACCGCCTTGTTTATGTAATCATAATGAAAGTACTATTTCAATTCAACCATTGTACGATTAAGAGGCAACCTGCCGGAACATGGGGCGCTGCACCTGCTCAAAAATTTCAATTCAACCATTGTACGATTAAGAGAGAATAGCTGGGGTTGTGTGTTGAGTAGTTTCATTTAATTTCAATTCAACCATTGTACGATTAAGAGTTTGATAACATTTGGTGTCGGGGCGGATAAACCTATTTCAATTCAACCATTGTACGATTAAGAGTTTTAATTCGCGGAGTAATTCATCACGAGCACGGCCCATTTCAATTCAACCATTGTACGATTAAGAGTAACGTCCTCAAATGGCTGGCAATATCTATTTGCAATTTCAATTCAACCATTGTACGATTAAGAGTAAATAATCAGGCAGTTTGCCATTAGTCTATTATATTTCAATTCAACCATTGTACGATTAAGAGCTTGCTGCATACCCGATAACTTTTTCGCCTTTTTTAGATTTCAATTCAACCATTGTACGATTAAGAGTCACAGAGGTTAATCAATGCCTTACGATCAGAGTTATTTCAATTCAACCATTGTACGATTAAGAGTTGAAGAATCAATATCTGCCTTCATTTCTTTACCGTATTTCAATTCAACCATTGTACGATTAAGAGTTTCGCAAGGCAAAACAAATACCGGGCCTACTTAAATTTCAATTCAACCATTGTACGATTAAGAGAAGTATAAAAAGCATTATTAGCATCCACCTGTATTATTTCAATTCAACCATTGTACGATTAAGAGTGTAACATGCCCATCAGTTACTTTACCAATACATTTATTTCAATTCAACCATTGTACGATTAAGAGTCTTTTTTTCATGCGACAACTGTAAAAAAAAATCTCATTTCAATTCAACCATTGTACGATTAAGAGATTAAATCTGACAAAAAAGTAGGGCAATGATTCTGATTTCAATTCAACCATTGTACGATTAAGAGCCAATTTGTATTCATAATACTCTATACTTTCGGGCATATTTCAATTCAACCATTGTACGATTAAGAGTTAAAACTGTCTTGTTGGGCTTCCTATGCGTTATTTATTTCAATTCAACCATTGTACGATTAAGAGCCTTGCATTGTCTCTTTTTGGTATAGGCATTATATGATTTCAATTCAACCATTGTACGATTAAGAGATGAGAACAATAAGAATAAAACTTTATAAGTTCAAATTTCAATTCAACCATTGTACGATTAAGAGTAAATAAGGATTATTAACACCTTTGCAGCTATCCCAATTTCAATTCAACCATTGTACGATTAAGAGTAAATATAAAAAAGATCTCAAATAAGATACTGTCATTTCAATTCAACCATTGTACGATTAAGAGTTGTAAAGAACTGGTCTTGTATCTTAACTATTTGTATTTCAATTCAACCATTGTACGATTAAGAGTATTGCCAAAAAAAGAACTAAGAAGGTATTTGCAATATTTCAATTCAACCATTGTACGATTAAGAGTTTTTTTTTAGCTGCAAACATTTTAAATGTATGCTTATTTCAATTCAACCATTGTACGATTAAGAGATTAAACAACCATTATCTTTTATTAATTTAAAAGAAGGATTTCAATTCAACCATTGTACGATTAAGAGTTTCCTATAGGAAATCTTCCTCCTTTATTAAAAAAATTTCAATTCAACCATTGTACGATTAAGAGTTATAGTAGCAATTGCAGAAAAGTAAGAATTACCATATTTCAATTCAACCATTGTACGATTAAGAGTTTATGCCTGAGTATTCAAACATAGCCCCATCCCCTTGATTTCAATTCAACCATTGTACGATTAAGAGTGCATTAACAGTAATGCTTGTAAGAAGAAATAATATGGATTTCAATTCAACCATTGTACGATTAAGAGATGCCGTATAAAATAGTTATTGAACCACAGGAATAATTTCAATTCAACCATTGTACGATTAAGAGTCCAATAGCCTCTAACCATCCTTTAGAAACGGTTATTTCAATTCAACCATTGTACGATTAAGAGATAGAGAGAGTTTGTCATTTTTGTAAGTTTTTATTAATTTCAATTCAACCATTGTACGATTAAGAGCCATAATCCCTATGTTTACTTGCATCAATAAAACAAGATTTCAATTCAACCATTGTACGATTAAGAGAAGTTTCCATCCTGATACTATTGCGGAATATGCGGATTTCAATTCAACCATTGTACGATTAAGAGAAATACTGTATTATACCTTTTAACGCGTTTCTGGCATTTCAATTCAACCATTGTACGATTAAGAGAAATTGAATATTGGCTTCCCATCTTCTCTTAGCCCATTTCAATTCAACCATTGTACGATTAAGAGTGCTACTTATGTAGCCGGTATTATAGGTAGTTTCTAATTTCAATTCAACCATTGTACGATTAAGAGTTGTATTTGCCTTTCAGACAACTTCCTATTCATGAAATTTCAATTCAACCATTGTACGATTAAGAGTAAACAATAATTACTTACTGTGTTATAACTTACATATTTCAATTCAACCATTGTACGATTAAGAGTTTTGTACCCCGAAGCGGTAGTAAACCCAAAGGCATTTCAATTCAACCATTGTACGATTAAGAGGGTCAAAGCATTTATAATTTTCTTCGGTAAACCAAATTTCAATTCAACCATTGTACGATTAAGAGCAACCATTCGCTACGCAATCAAATACCATATTCCATATTTCAATTCAACCATTGTACGATTAAGAGAAATTGATAGCAAGAACGTTTTTAAAAAGACTAAAAAATTTCAATTCAACCATTGTACGATTAAGAGTGGTTCAGTTGCACTATATATACTCAACTTTTTTGTATTTCAATTCAACCATTGTACGATTAAGAGTCGACCATTCATAGGAATAGAGTTAAGAAAGGAACAAGTATTTCAATTCAACCATTGTACGATTAAGAGCCGCAGCCATGAAAGAATTATTTATGTACATACCTCATTTCAATTCAACCATTGTACGATTAAGAGTCGATGGATAGTAATTTTTATGCAAGACCTATTGAATTTCAATTCAACCATTGTACGATTAAGAGCCGCCATTGCCATGTATTCGCCAATTATTAGGCAAATTTCAATTCAACCATTGTACGATTAAGAGCCGTCATAACGACGACTAAAAAAAGCCTGTTATAAAGGCTTTTATAAAACAAAAATAGACTTTTTTTATAAAAAAAGTCGTCGGTGTCCGATAGCAGGATTTACCCCGGCCACCGACAACCTGCCAGAATACTTTACCATAGCGGGTTTCAGTTTTTTTACCAATATGTCAAAGAACTCTGCGCCTCCTGCACTCCTGGCACCGACGACTATAAAAATGTATCCAGTTCATTCTTTTCCTTACCTACTATCTTTTTTTCCAGCCATTTTTGATCGCGGCTTTTAAACGTAATAATGCTGTCCTGTTCCGGATCCATTATTTCTTTTGCCAGATGCAGCAGCTCTTTTAGTTTAACTTCTGTGATCTCCCCTTCAAATACGCTGTTTTGTATCCAGTTCAGATATTGCCGGCAAAGTTTCAGCATTTTGCCTACTCTTTTTTCTCCTATATCATACACCAAAATTACATACATACTACCACCAGCTTTTAAAAGGTTTGTATTCCTCCATGCCTAATATATGCTTTGTCAACTTATAACATTCGAGTTTTACCAAATGCTTGTAGCTCACGCTCCGGTTGAGCGACCGGTGTTTAATGGTCTCATTCAGCCGCTCTTCAAAAGCGCGCACAAAAGTTTTTCGCGCAGCATCTTTTAATACTACACTATTTACCTGCACGTCAAAATCCTTTGCCTGGATTTCTTTTTTGTTAAGCACTTTAAAAATAGTCCTGTCAACCAATATAGGTTTAAAAATTTCCGCAAGGTCTAAAGCGAGTGAATACCTGCGGTAGCCCGGTTCGTGCAAAAAGCTGATGGTAGGGTTTAATTGGGTATGATATATTTGTCCAAGGCATAGTGTGTAGCACATCATATTGCCAAAGGATACCAGGGCATTTACTTCGTTTTTGGGCGGCTGTTTGGTGCGGCCATTCATGGTGAAATCATTAAGGATAACATCAAAGGCATCATAATATACCTGCCGTATGTTACCTTCAATGCCCATCAGGGTATCTATATCCACACATCCCTGAATGCTTTCAATGAACTTTTCTATAGTCACTATATTACCCTGTACATCTTTTTCACGGGATTGATAGTATCTTAAATTTTTAAGAATATTAAATGCAGCGCCTTCTACAAATTTCTGAGCTATAAGCAATCGTTTGGTTTTGCCGGTATAATGTTTAGTTTGTTCTATCTGCATCTTGCCGGCCAGCAAATAATCTTTGGGCATAAAGCTGCCGGTATAATGCTCATAATAATCAAAAAAATGGACGGCAATTTGTTCCTTGCCAAGAAAATTATACAAGGCGCTATTGGCATCCAGCGAGCCAAAGCAAAACAGGTCAGATACACCTTCCACCGGGATGTATTTTGGCGGCAACTCATTACCCTCTTCGTCTATAGCTGTAAACTTTAGCGTGTTATCCTTCCGACTCATGCGTCCGGGATTGAAGAGATAGTAAGTTTTTTTCATGATTCATTAATATAGCATAGTTCGTAATAAGAGCAGCTTTTGCAGATTTTAGCATTGATAACGGGTGGGCATTGTTCAGATTCTTTTAATAATATAATCTCATGCACTATACTCTCTAAATATCCGGTATCTGAGCCTGTAAGCTCCAAATTATCTGTATGCCGCAACAGTGGATATTCTAAAATGGCTGTCGCATTGTCTATTCCATTTAGCTTTAGTAGCCACAAATAAAACTTCACCTGCCACTCATGTGCTTTTTCTACTTTATCGCTGCGCTTGGTTTCGTGTATGATTTTTTGCCTGGCATCATAGAAGTCTATTTTACCAAAAAGATCAATGCCGTTGTGATTGGCACTGATGTTTAATTCAGAATGTTTTTCATTGCGTTGCGGGTAGCTGGTTTCATGCAATATTTTTCCATCATACACCACGTCGCTGGTGTGCTCCATCGTGATGCCGTTGGCATGCAGCCAGCATTCACGTTTACATACATGATAGAGATTGATGAGTGTAGCGTTGATGGTCATAATCTTAACGATTAATGAAATAAATGGCAAACTCTTTCAATTCCATATTCTCTACTTCGAGATATTTTTTAAAAATGGTTTCTCCTACTTTATCTCTAATGGCAGATATACCCACATCAATCAGTCTTAAACCTTTATCGGTAAGCAACACATTGTCAAATGCATAGCCTGCTATGCTTGACAGGCGTTTTATATCCCTGTGTACAAAACCGGCCTTATGAAGCTGATTCATTTCATCCATAAAAACATCTAACCAAAGCTCTCTTTTTTCCACTTCATAAGCCCTGTAATCTATTGGATACAGGCGTTCCATTACCAACATTTCTGCCTGAAGATCATTATTAAAATCAAGGCGTTTAAACTTCACCACCAAATCGTTTATTGTATTGGCATATTGCATCTTTTCGGCTTCTGAGCCAATATCTGAACGTGTATCTCCAACAAATAATTTTGCCACCTCTGTTTCATTGAGTGCAATCACTTTATTGTTTTCACCTGACGATAATAGTCGGGGGTATTTCATTGTTGTTGATTTGATTTTACGATTAATTACGATATTTTTTAAGGCAAATAAGTTATATCATATTTGAATCATCTGGTGTCAAATGCAATCCGATAGTCTCATCATATCCTAAATCTATGATGTAAACGTTAGTATCTTTTACAGTTCGAAAACTGTTCTTTTTTGCTAAATGTATCGGTACCTTTAAAGTATATTTCCTTAACAAGTCAAATTGCTTATTAGCAATAACTTCATCAAAGTTCTTTTCCTGAAAGTGTTCCAAGGTTACAGCTTCAACTGTTACATAATCCGATTTCCGGGATGAGATTTCATTCAACTTCGCATCTTCAATATTTAGTGTAAAAACATTTTTCAATACTTTTTTCCAGACTTCTTTTATAAAGTTTCTCGCAGACGCAATTCCCTCAAAATACTTTCTCCCTAATGATTCTTCTGTATAAATACTATTCACCAATTCTCTAAAATCCTTTTCTTTAAGATTGCCTTCTAATAGCTCTACTTTCGAAGAAATCTGCAAGTATGTTTCAGACAAAATGTTGTCTAAATCTTTGTACACACATTTTCGGCTCTTTTCAGACTCCCGGGTAATAATTACGGGTGCAAATTGCCATTCAGGTATTCTATTTTGTATCAAGCCCTTTCTGTTGACTCTACCCAGTCTTTGGATGATTGCATCAATGGGTGCATTTTCGGTAAATAGTACATCAAAGTCTATATCAAGGCTCACTTCAACTATCTGTGTGCAAACAGCAATATATCCTCCATTGACTGCCCTACTACTTTCTAAGGTTTCTTCTTTTTTCTTTTTGTCTAATAAAATAAATTGAGAATGATACAGCATTTTATTTTCAGCAGGAATATCATTCAAGCTGCTGAATAATTCTCTGGCTTTAGCTATTGTATTACAGACCACTAAAACTTTTCTTTTATTATAAAAATGTGCCTTGATGTCCTCAATGTTATGCTCAATTAAAGAACCTCTGACTTCAATCTTATGTCTTTGCTTTTCGTCATGTGCTGGCTCTTGTATTAAGGTATAATCAGTCAGCACTTTTTCCAATTCTGCCTTCAATACATTGGGCAACGAGGCACTCATTATTGCAAACCGGGTGTTGAACGGTTTGATACATTCAATAGTTTGCAGTAATAAACCAAAAGTATATGCATCATAAATATGAATCTCATCAATAATGATTTTAGCATTATAGCTTGCAGCTCCAGTCATCACCCAATGCCCCCAGTTGAAGAAACTATATATTAGCTGATCAACTGTTGCAACAGTAACTGGTTTGAAAAATGTCCGATTATACAAGGTATGTTTACGAATACCATCATCAGAGAAATCATCATCTTCCTGTAAATAGTACTGTGCAGCACTATGAGACAATCCAACTACTTCACGATTACCAAAAAAAAGTTTCATTCGTTTGTACATTTTATTGGTCGTTACCATCGTTGGAAGCAGAAAAATAATCTTCTGACAAGTGTTGTTATTTGTTGCCCATAGAACGGCAGCTTCTGTTTTCCCTTGTCCAGTTGATATTTGCACAAAAATATTTTTCAGATAAGCTTGTGCACTTTTTAACTGAAAATCGTTCCACACTTTGAAACCTTTTCCCGAAGAAAGCATTTTTTGAGTTATAGCATTATTATCAATACTACTAATGTATTGATATCCGAAATTACCTGAAGACGCAATCCAATCACAATAATGTAGAACAGATTTGAACAATAAAAATAAATCTCTGGCTTTGTTAGATTTTTCGTTTACGTAAGCATTTTTGTCAAGCTTTTTTATTATATCAAATTTTAGGATTTTTCTAGGATGAATGGCAAAAGTCCGCTTATCAAAATTAATATTAGTCCAGCTGGGGATATTTTGAATAGCAGCCTGTCCATTAATCATTTGGAAATAGCTATTAAAATAGGATTCATCTGCAAACTCATTAACCAAAACCCTTTCGTCATATTCATCAAAAACATCTCTGTACAACATACTGTGATGTGTGGCTATACTCATTAGTTCAGGATAATAAGGAACATCTTTAAACGTAATTAATGGGGCATTTTCAATCAATGTAAATAGAAATGAAATAGAGCTTAAAGCATGAGATTCCTTGCCCTTAAAACCTTCTTTCCGAATTTTAGATTGAAAGTTTATAGTTGCTTTCGCAATATCGTGGAAGGCTACGGTAAGGAACAAACGACAAACCAATAAGTCCTCGTCAACATCATACTTTTTTGCCATTAGTTTTATCAAATCTCCTTTCCATTGCAATATTTTCGGAAACAGACCTAAGCAATCTTTTATGTGTTGCTCAAGTGTAATTTCAGGACTTGATTTAGCTAATATTTTATCGTATTTAAACATCTAAAAAATTTGAAAAAAAGCATTTTCAGACTTATCCCAGAACGCCTCTCCTTTCAGAAGAATAGGTAAGCTTCCTATAAACGTGAATCTCTTAAACTCATTGGCGGTCCTAACTTCCAAATCTTTTGAAGTTGTAAATGACATTGGCAGGGTTAGCGTTTTAGGCGCAGCATCTAATATATTTCCAGAGAGTCCAGCATCAATCAGAGGGCGATAATTCAACTCAGCCAAATCTGCCGCAACAACCGTTTCCTTTAATTGATACTCTTCTTCAATTAAATTTAATTCCACATCTTCAATAGAAATAATTTTTATCAACTCATCTTCTCTACCAAGAGATAATGCCCATTTAGGTGATAAAAATGCTTGTTTTAGCAAATCATAATCATCGCCATTTTCAAAATACAGGTAAAGTGTAATCTTACTTTGATACAGCAGTTCTCGTACAATCACGGCAGTCTTATACGGTGTAGATTCTTTTCCTGTTTGATAGGATTTAATCTGCTTACTCTCATATTTACGTATTTGCCAAAGATCGTTTGCCTGCCCGTTGGCACTTCCAACTATTCCCATTTTAAATCTTTCCGTAAGCAACCATTCCGTATTTACTTCTGATGGGGAGATACCTAAAGCGCTCCCCATAAGCCCAGCAATAGTAGTTTTTGGAGGTAATGGTAAAGTCTTGTGGTAAGTATGAAAATCCGGTTGCCTATAAGAATTAAAAGCACCCTGGCATTTAATTTTTAAAAATCGCATACCTAAAAATTTAAATTTTCAACAAGTGCTAATATGCTATTAAAAGTATTTTGAATAGTATTAGGATTAAACTCAGATAATTCTTCGGAAACCTCATTTTTGAAGATACCTGATTGAACACCTATGAAGCTATTTTGAATTATTGAACTATTGCCTTCCAATACTTCCCTAACTGCTTTCGTATTTAGCTCTTCATTTTGAGACAGCGTTAATGTTTCTAGGAAGATTGGACTTTTGGTATTTTGCAAAGTAATCGCTAAAAACTTAGGAGACATATCAGTTAATAAACGAGATTGCTTTCCTCCTCCCCATATATTGGAAATAGCGTTTAGAAGATGAGTTAATCTTTCCCTTTTTTGTTCAACCGTCAAATTTTGAACCCTTCCCTTCGCTGATTTTGCTAACTCAAAATCCTGATAGACACCTAACCTATCTAACTCTATCAGGAAGTTTACACGGAAATAATTATAATAAATTTCTGTCTCAAAAATATTACCTCCCGAAGATACATCTCCCCCAGTTTGTTCCTTAGATTTTGTTCCTAAGTCTCTGTCGTTTTTGAATGGGAATATACCAATGGCAGCAGAGGTTCTTACGACAGCCGTTCTTCTTCTGTTTTCACCGGACGAAGCAATCATGTAACCTAATAGATCATCATCAAGATAATTGTTTGGTTCACCTGCTGTAAAATCAACTCCAACTTTTTTTTCAGCCTGCTTTACATCAGAAAGCAAATCACCAAGCCCCATTTCTTTCCAGGCTTTTCTGATTTGATATTTCAAGCTTTGCCCCGAAATGTAAGGGATTTGCTCTCCATTAGGAGTTGTAATCTTTTTTACAGTACTTACATTTCCTTCAGTCCAGCTTCCATTAATGCTACCTAAAGAAGTTTTAAATATGTAAGAGATATTTAAACAGTTTGGTATATTTTGATTATTCATTTTCATTTTTATTACTATTTTGAGGTTATTAAATTATTTACTTTCTTCTTTGTTTGTTTTTTGCTTCTCATATAGATAGCTATTCATTGAGAAAATACTTACCATAGATTTCATTTCTTCCCAATCTCTTCTATCCGGCAAATTGGTAAAAAAGTCCTGGTAGTTTTTTGTTTTATACTGCTCTGGGACTTTATCACTTTCCATAATCCTGAATTGAATTAATTCAAGTGCTTTTAGAAATTCCACTCTGCTTTTTGCATTTCTGAGAGAATACAAGCAGCTTCGATCCTTTTCGGCATAAGAATAGATGCCGATATTGATGCCAATGTTTTGGCACAGCTTTACTAAATCTGCATTCATTTTATTGTTTGTTTTTTGATTATAAATAAGAAGAATTTTATCTAAATAAGGGATACTCGCCTTGTCTTCTTTAATCTTTACCTCTCCAATATAGCTTTCAACCATACCCGCAATAGATCTGAAATTTAAAATAGCATTACACAACTTATCTCTCCAAGTTGTATCATATTTTCCACTATCCAGTCGTTGCATAAAATGCTTTACAAAGTTTTTAAAATGAGAATAATAGCTTTGGTCTTGCACTCCAAATTCAAAGGTTTCAAATAGATTAAATAAATGACTCAATGAAGTATATTCCTTTACATCTCTAAAAATATTGCCATCGTTTGATAATGTGAATACAGATTTAGTAAAAAGTTTTCCTTCATCGTATTTACCTTCTTCAAAATCCGATTTTAACTGGCTATAAATTGATAATAAGAAATTGAATAACGCTTCCGATTCGTATTCAGTTCCGATAATCTCTGTTTCAAAACTGCTCCAATCAGGCTTTGACAATTGTTCTACGTTTAATACAACCGAATTTAAAAATTCAGAAAGCGATTCAAGATTATTGTCATACAAAACGAAATAATGTTTCATATCGCTTTGCAGCAAATAGTTCAAATTATAAAATGAAAACAGGGCAATAAACGAATACAATGTTGATAGTTGAGGCTTACCATCCAAAAAAGAAGAGAAGTTCATCTCTCCACTTTTTCCCGTAAGAAACGGATAATCCATTCCGGTAGCTATTTCAGTAAGCTTATAGCCTTTACCACTAAATGAACATATCCTTTTACCAGCTTCAAGGAAACTTAAATCAAAATCATCTCCGATTTCATAAGACGGTGGTGTGTTTAAAAAGCCTTTATTTTCGATTTTAAGTTTTTTATTATTTTCAATTCTACCTGCGTTTTCCTCTTTAAATTTTTGGAAACCTGCAAATTCAGAAACCGTCATTCTTCTGCCTTTTCCGCCCAGTTCACTATCTTTTGCTTCAGGAATCAATAATGCTCCTTCCGTTTTAGGAGTTTTACCTGTAAAAAAAGGCTTTAAATGCATTTTGAAATCTGTACGTTCGTACACTTCAAAATTTGAATCTTTATAAATCCATCCGAAATTGCCGGTCTTCTTTAAGTATTTTGTTACAACTTCTGCCTTTGCTTTGTTTAACGCTTCTATTAATTGTCGCTCATCCTCAAAAGACAATTCCAATCCATCAGAAGCAATTTCACCAACATTATCATATTCCAAGTCGCAAAGAATCCTATACAACCCAACAATTCCATTATCAATCCAGAAGTTCCCGGTTTTCTCTATTTTAAGATTGTTCATTTCATAAATTCTTTTATTTCATTTAATATTTTAGGAACCAGTAATTGATCGCCCCAAAAGTTTTCGGTCAATATAATTTCCCATGGCCTTTTTTCCAATCTGTATTGATCTATGAGCCAAAAAACATAGCAATTAAAATCTATATCCTCCATTAAAAATCCATCGTCTGTGACATATACTCTCATCTCAAAATATTTTTCACTTTGGCAAAGATAAGAAAATATTTTAAAATCATAGATAGTAGTACATAAAATTATTATAAATTAAGAATTATGTTTGCTTATTCTTTATTTTCTAATTTTGCCCCAATCACATATTTATACATGTCCGCCAACGTGAACTCTTTAATCGTACAATTATTGAATTGAAATTAGATGGTAGTCCATAGTTTTGGTACTGTAACAGCCGTAAGTTTGACCTTACGGCTTTCTTAAACTATCCCATTCTAATTGCATTACAACAATCCTCCAACCTGCTACACTTAAACACTTCCATAATTTTAATATCATTTCCCTCATTTACTAATCGTACAATCGTTGAATTGAAATTAATTTCAAACCATTTTAGAGTATTATTCCCCGTCCACCTCCACACACCCGCATCCCATCGCATTATAAACCCCACACCCCACATTCAACAGCAAATCCACAAACCTCTTTTCCCCCATCACCTTCAGTCCAAAATTCATCCATCCTCTAATTTTTGTTTCTTCCGGCATATCCGCTTTAATCGTTATTAAGCGCGATTTAAATGGTTGTTTTACCGGTGTAACTTCCATCATTAATAAGGCAGCGGAAGCTATTGCTTCATTATAGCAGGTAGCTATTTTATTTCTCCAGTTGTAGGCCAGGCTTTCAGCAAAACGGGTATCTTCAGGCGATAAGAAATCATAGTTGCCCTTTTCATTTTGCAACCCTGCTACAACAGGAGATAATGGCCTTAAGAGGACATTTATAATCTCATTTTCTTTGTATGGCTGTAAAGGATCAGGCAGACTTTCTACCGATCTGACAGTGAAAGCGGTTTTGGATCTTTTGTCTGCAATATCTATATGCTCACTTTGGAACAATCCTTTTACAAAACTTTCTGCTGCCAGTGGTAAATGAAAGGCCACCTGGAAATTCATCTCATTGCTTTGCAGCCGCATCCGGTCGCCTGCTATGGTAAACGGAACATTGATCTGTGAAAAGGTGAAAAATTTAAATCCTTTACCGTAGCCCGTTTCATGCAGAAACGTGGCATATTCTGCATTGCCTTTGGCAATAATGCGATATAGTGCGCTGGATAAAGGGTACTGATAATTGATTGGAATAACAGTACTATTGGTATCGGTATGTAATGTTAATAATAATCTCACCTTTAATATTGTTCTTACAAATTGTGATGTTTAAATCCGTTGGGAATGAATCAAAAGGTGGGATTAGATATGTGGTTCTAAGGTAAGTAAGATTTTTATAATTTTCGAAAAAGAATCAGCCTTCCTTTAGGAATGAACACTTATGATATTGATGAAAAAACCAAGTTGATCTGCAAAGTATATTTGAAGTGTAATAAGAGTGGCTTGCAACTGAATTTATGAAACAGACGAATCTTGGCTATCGCAACGGCATCTTACAGCTTTATCTCTTCATTCCCTTTATCAAAAAAATGAAACTCAGTAAGATGATAATTAGTATTTGAACGTATTTTTATTCTCTGGCGGAATTTTAAACTCCATTTAAGCTTCTTGGAAAAAAAGCCTTTGGTAAGATAGGCAAAAAGTATAGGGTGTACCTCAATCGTCAATCCATTGTGCTTTTGCATAATGAGATAACTTAAGTTCTTTTCAATCTCATCTTCCAAAACCAGTGTGGAAGAGACTTTGCCGGTGCCCTCGCAGCTTGGGCAAATCTCCATGGTATTAATGCTCATTTCGGGTTTCATGCGTTGGCGGGTGATCTGCATAAGCCCGAATTTACTAATGGGTAGCACTGCATGTTTTGCCCTGTCTTTACGCATAAAAAGATCCATCTGCTCAGCAAGTTTCTTTTTATTTTCGGGCAATTTCATATCAATAAAGTCAACCACAATGATGCCGCCAAGATCTCTTAGGCGAAGCTGCCTTGCAATTTCAGATGCAGCTTCCAGGTTAGTTTCCAGCGCATTTTGTTCCTGGTTATTCCCTACACTTTTATAGCCACTGTTTACATCTATTACATGCAGCGCTTCTGTATGTTCGATGATAAGATAAGCGCCGCTTGGCAGGTTAACGGTTTTGCCAAAGGAAGCTTTTACCTGCCGGGTAACTCCATAGCTATCAAAAACCGGAGAACCATTGCTATGAAAAGAAAGTATATCAGATTTTTCAGGAGCTATGCGTTGCAAATAGATTTTAGTATCATTAAAAATGTTCTTGTCGTTTACAACTATTTTATTAAAATCTTCGGTAAGCAGATCGCGAAGAATGCTATTGGTTTTTCCTTCTTCACTCATCACCCTGCATGGAGGAACTGCTCCTTTTAAATTAGCCTGTATATTTTTCCAGGTATTGATCAGGCCCGCTAAATCTTCATGAAGCTCAGAGGTATGTTTACCTTCAGCGGCGGTACGCACGATCACGCCAAAATTTTTTGGCTTAAGGGATTCAATTATTTTCTGAAGCCTCTTTCTTTCTTCACTGGAATGGATCTTTCTCGAAACAGCAACAATATCATTGAACGGAGTAATAACTACAAACCTTCCGGGTAGAGAAATTTCACAGCTAAGGCGCGGCCCTTTTGCTGCAATAGGCTCTTTTAATATTTGTACCAAAATATTAGGCTTGCCGCTAAGCACTTCCCCAATTTTGCCGGTCTTAACTATTTCCGGCTCTACTTCAAAAGAAGCAAAATCAAGCCCCGACTCGCTCTTATCGTTTATAGCAAGCTTGGTAAATTTTAATATTGAACGTATGTAAGGGCTCAGGTCTGAATAATGTAAGAATGCGTCTTTTTCAAACCCTACGTCTATAAAAGCAGCATTGAGACCTGGAATTAATTTTTTTACTTTCCCTAAATATAAATCGCCTGCTATAAAACTTGAGTTTGCATTTTCGTTATGCATTTCTACAAGCTTTTTATCCTCAAGTAAGGCTATTTCAACCGCCTGTGGGGCAGCATTTATAATTAGTTCCTTATTCAATTCAAAATCTTTTAATTTTTTGCTTTAACAACAAAAGGAAACGATAAATGGAGTGGACGTAAGGAAGGGTCTAAGAAGTAATGAATTACCTCTTCTTATGACGATTCTTTCTTAAACGCTTTTTACGCTTATGAGTAGCAATTTTATGGCGTTTTCTTTTTTTACCGCAAGGCATAAAGTTATTTTTAATAATTTAAATAATAGACCAATAATTTATAATTATCTTGTCAATGTGAACTCTTTTAAAACCGTTAATGGTTTTCATTCAATTCTTTTATCCTCAAATCTATCTCTTTATTAAATTCAGGATTATTGACCAAATGTTTGCTTTGCTCATACCACTTTATAGCATTTCCTTTATCGCCCTTAGCTGCATAAGCATCGGCAAGCCAGGATACGGCTTCAAGATTGTGCGGGTCAAAACTAACCACTTTATTTAATCTTTCTATTCCCTTATCCAACTGATTCGAAATAATACCTCCGATACCTAAAACCAATTGCGCCTGCATGTTATTGGAATCTTTTTGCACTACCGAGAGCAATTGTTGTATTCCCTTCATCGTCTGCGCCGCATCGCCAACCATTCCCGCTCCATACACATAGCAACTTCCTAAACCGACTTTAAGTTCATCACTTTCAGGATTAATTTTTAACGCCTGCTCAAAGAGAGTAGCTGCTGTTTGCGCTTCCCAGACTTTCACTGCCGGGTTTGTCTCACGCCTCATATTCTCTAAAATTAACCGGGCAGCAAAGGTGAGTTTTTTTTCTGAATTATCCAACTTAGCTGCTTCACTTAAATAATAGGCATAAGGAATGAAAGACGCTACTGAATCCTTCCAAAAATCAGCTAAAGTATTGTATTGGTTTTCTGACTGGCTTTTTATATTTCCCCTGCTCACATTATTTTCTATATTATTAATATATATAAGCTGAGCCGGCGAAAGCTTTTGTTTCAAAGCTATTAATGTATCATCAAAATTAAAATGAGGAATTTCTGATTTTGCGGGTTGAGGCATTTCTTTTTTTACAGTACTAGTTTTTCCGAAGAAAAAAAGGCTTAATACCAACACGGCACCGGCAACTGCTAAAATAACTTGTTTATTCAATACTAAAATGAAGGATTTTTTAGGACGCAAAGGTACAGATTCCGGGAGTTAATTACCTCTTCTTTTCTTTTATTTGTTGTATAAATTCCTTTGCCGGCTTGAACGCAGGAATATAATGTTCAGGAATTTCGACTGCTACATTCTTTTTGATGTTCCTCCCGATCTTGGCTGCTCTTTTTTTAGTAATAAAACTCCCAAACCCTCTGATATAGATATTTTCGCCTTCTCCAAGAGCCTCCTTGACTTCGGTAAATAGATTTTCAAGTGTTACCAACACATCTACTTTAGCTATTCCTGTTTTTTCCGATATCCGGTTAATTAGATCTGCTTTTCTCATTTTAAATTTTTTAGTTGGATTGATTAAAATGGTTTTAAATAGATAGTTCAACCAGGCAGTACAAATTTAATAATCTTTATTGTAATAACCTGCCTTTATATATTTTGTATATTTTTTATTTTTTTATTTTAAATTCTTATGCCCGGTTATCGAAAACTTGCTTAATTTGGAAATTTAACTATGAAACACCAATTTTTCTTCTCTTCTTCATTACTCTCGTGGAATAAGATACAAAATAAAAGACAAATGCCCTGGAAAGGAGAAAAAGATCCATACAAAATATGGATAAGTGAAATTATTCTGCAACAAACCAGGGTACAGCAAGGGCTGGATTATTACAACAATTTTATTCAGCAGTTTCCTGATATTGAAAGCCTTGCTGTAGCAGAAGAAGAAAAGGTTTATAAATTATGGGAAGGCCTTGGCTATTATAGCAGGTGCAGGAACATCATAGAAACTGCAAGGCATATTCATAATAATTTGTGCGGAATATTTCCGGATAAATATGAGGAAATTATTTCTCTTAAAGGAATAGGAAGCTACACCGCTTCTGCTATCATGTCTTTTGCATTTAATAAACCTTATGCTGTATTGGATGGGAATGTATATAGAGTGCTCTCAAGATTTTTTGGAATAGAATTGCCCATACACACTTCTGAAGGGAAAAAATATTATGCTAATCTTTCGCAACTTTTGCTTGATAAAAAACAGCCGGCCTTATACAACCAGGCTATTATGGATTTCGGTGCGATAGTCTGCAAGCCGGTTTTGCCCTTATGTAATATTTGTCCGCTTCGAAAAAAGTGTATTGCTTTTTTAGAAAACAAAACAACTTCCCTTCCGGTAAATAATAAGACCATAAAGCAAAAAGTAAGATTTTTTAATTACCTCATGGTAAAATACAAACAACATGTTTATGTTGCCAAAAGATCCGGCAAAGACATCTGGCAGAATCTTTATGAATTTATTTTAATCGAATCCAACTCGGTTTTTGAGCAAAAGGATCTAATAACAGATCCAAAATTTTTATCTCTTTTTGAGGGAAGAGCGTTTAAAATAAAATCAGAATCCCAGGTGTTGTCGCAGAAATTGACGCATCAGCTTATCAGAGGTAAATTTTTTTATATTGAAATTAAAAAGCCTTTATCACTTCAGCACAAATACATACAGGTAAACGAAAATAAGATTGGAGAGCTACCGTTTCCAAAATTTATCCTGTCTTATTTAACAGATAAAAATGTATCTTTAAATCTGATTTAATCAATTGTTTTTACTGAAGAAAATTAGATTTTTATGCGAGGAGTTAATAAAGTAGTATTAATTGGCAATCTTGGCAAAGACCCCGATATACAATATCTTGAAGGAAATATCCCTGTTTCTAAATTTCCCCTTGCAACCACTGAAACATATAAAGATAAAACCGGAAAATTAGTTTCTCAAACCGAATGGCACAATATCGTATTATGGCGCGGGCTTGCAGAACTCGCCCAAAAGTATTTGCATAAGAGTAGTCTTGTATATATTGAGGGGCGTTTAAAAACCCGTTACTGGGAAGACCGGGATCATAATAAAAAAGTGGCGACAGAGATCATCGCAGATAATCTTATTATGCTTGACAAACGTTCAGACATGCACCTCGGACAGGAACCTCATGATGATATTTCTGAGAGTGACGATCTATCATCATTGGATAATAACAAATCACCTGAATAACCATTTCTTATATTAAGTTATAATTTTAACCAGATTCTTTCCGTTCTATTCTAATTAGTTATTGAAAATTATTATCAATTGCTTACGATATTAGCCATTACTCCAGCAGATACTACCATTTTCGTTTTCGTGTTGATGGTACTCTTTGTATTATCCTTTCTTTTTTCGGGGGCAGAGATGGCATTCTTTTCCCTTACACTGAAGGATATTAATATGCTTAAAACACGGCAACAGCCTTCATACAAAAGAATTGTAACCCTTCTGGAAAATCCAAAGATTTTATTGGCTTCGCTTCTTATATCCAATTGTATTGTGAACATCGGGATCATCCTTATTTCCAATTCCCTGATGGATCAATGGATCGGCGCTTTAGAATTACATAGTGCGGTTAACTTTATTATTAAAGTGATAGTAGTTACCATTGCATTAGTAATGTTTGGCGAGGTACTTCCAAAAGTATGGGCTACCCATCATAAAATATGGTTTGCATCTACTACATCAATGACAGTTAATATCTTCAACAGCATTTTTTTCAGGATAAGTAAAAGATTAGTGGTGATGAGCGATGCAATCCAAAATGCATTTCACTCAGGCAATACAACCATAAATGATTCACAAATTGATTATGCAATAGACTTATTACCGGAGCATGAAGTAACCAGCGAAGAAAAACAAATTTTAAAAGGAATCAGTAAATTCAGCAACACTACCGTGAAGCAGGCAATGCGCACCCGGCTTGATGTGAGCGGCATTGAGATCTCAAGCTCTTTCAAAGATGTAATAAAAAAAGTTAGGGAAACTTCTTATTCCCGCTTACCGGTTTATAAGCAGAATATTGATGAAATAGCAGGAATACTGCACACCAAAGATCTATTGTTTCACCTGCAGGTTGATGATTTTGACTGGCGGCCATTAATGCGCCCTGTTTTTTATGTACATGAGCAAAAATTAATAGAAGACCTTTTGCAGGACTTCAGGAACAAGCGTATCCACATGGCAGTAGTGGTGGACGAATTTGGAGGAACATCAGGCATAATTACCCTAGAAGATATTATGGAAGAAATCGTGGGAGACATTCAGGATGAATTTGATGATGAACAAAGCGGCAATAAAAAAATTGATGACTTCAATTATATTTTTGAAGGAAAAACCATGATCAATGATGTTTGCAAAATGTTGAATATTCCCGCTCATACTTTTGATTTGCTTAGAGGAGAGAGCGACTCACTTGCAGGGCTTATTCTGGAGATAGCCGGAGAGTTTCCTAAAGTAAACGACCATTTTGAGACGGTCAATTATATTTTTACCCCGCTTGAAATCAATAAAAACAGGATCGAGAAAGTAAAAATTACTTTAAAACCCAAAGAAGAAAAATAAACTCTTTTACTATTGAAAACAGTTATTTCAGGTACCTGCTATTTGTTTTTCATTGTAGCGATAACAAGTTGCAATTCGCCCTATACTTCTAAAAAAGAAGGATATTTTGAAATTTCTTTTCCGAAGAAATCTTATGTATTATTCGACGATCCTTCTTATCCATACACTTTTGAATACCCGGTGTATGCAAAGATCACGAAAGATTCTTCTTTTTTTGATACAGAGAAAAAAAGCCCTTATTGGATCAATATAGTTTTCCCCTCTTTTAATGGAACAATTTTTATCAGTTACAAAGATATTGGCGGCACTTCCGTGTATAAAATAAAAAAACCTGATGGCAGTTACCGGGATTCTATCGGGAAAAATGATTTTGAAAAAATGGTAAATGATTCTTATAATCTCACTTATAAGAATGATATAAAGGCTTATTCTATTGAAGACAGTGTAATGCACACTGCGAATAATGTTTCCGGGATCTTTTTCAGGCTCTCCGGTAATGTAGCTACTGCAAACCAGTTTTTTTTATCAGACACTACACATCATTTTTTGAGAGGGGCTTTATATTTTGATGCAGCGCCTAATGAAGATTCTCTCAGGCCTGTGAATACATTTCTTCAGCAAGATATGAAGCATTTGATCAACACACTTAAATGGAGATAGGCCCTAAACAAAAAAAGCCATCACGCTGATGGCCTTTGATTAATTTTTTGGAGAAAAAAAAATTAAGAAATTTTCTCGACCTGCATATAGCTTAGTTCCACAGGAGTGGCTCGGCCAAATATCTTTACCTGAACTTTTAATTTCTTCTTTTCATCAGTTACTTCTTCAATCACTCCATTAAAATCGTTGAATGGGCCATCAATAATTTTGATAGTTTCTCCTACTATAAACGGCTCGCTCATTGTTATTCCACCTGCATCTGCCATTTCATCTACCTTACCCAGCATTTTATTAACCTCAGATCTTCTAAGGCTTATTATTTCTCCTTTTGATCCTTTTCCATCGGTTAAAAAATGCATTACATTGGTAGTGTTGCTCAGGTGTTGTACCATCTCGCCTGTAAGTTTACCATTCAATACTTCTATCATCACATACCCGGGATAAAAATTACGTTCTCTCATTACCTTTTTTCCATTCACCACTTTATAGACTTTTTCGACAGGTAAAAAAACCTGGAGGATATATTTATCCCAACCTTGCCGTATTATATCTTTGTCAAGATATTCTTTTATTTTTCTTTCTTTTCCACTCACTACCCTCAGCACATACCATTTAGTGTCTTTTTCAGAAACCGGAACAGGTTGCTCACTGCTCCCTATCTCCTTGTCATCCTCTCCACCCGGCTGTAATTTATCAATATCTTCTGTCATAATTACTTAAATAAAGAATAAACAAATTTTAAAACACCGTTTGAAACAAAATCCATCAGAGCAACGATGGCAGTAATGATAATGGTCGCTACCAATACAATCATCGTAGATTGCTGTAACTCTGCCCAGGTAGGCCAGGTTACTTTATGCATCAATTCTTTATAAGAATCCCTGATATACAATGCAATTTTATTCATAATATCATATTTGATAATTAGCTGATCCGATAATTGTGCTAATGAAAAAACAAAATTAGCACATCGGCTAATTAGCACATTATCACATTCACCCGGCACGGGCACAAGGATTCGAACCCTGATCAAAGGTTTTGGAGACCTCTATTCTACCATTGAACTATGCCCGTATGATCCCAAATCCCAAAGGGGAATAAGGGAAAAGAACTTCTCTTAACACAAAGTACTTAGACATGCCGCCTAAGTACTTTGCAAATATATAGCAACCTGCTCAAAATTTCCCTTTAGGAATTGGGGCGCTTATTTTATAATTTCTGTAACCTGTCCGGCTCCTACAGTACGTCCACCTTCACGAATCGCAAACTTCAATCCTTTTTCCATTGCAATCGGGGCGATCAGCTTAACAGTAAGAGAAGTATTATCACCAGGCATTACCATTTCTGTTCCTGCAGGTAATTCTACTTCGCCGGTTACATCTGTAGTACGAAAATAAAACTGAGGACGATATTTGTTAAAGAAAGGAGTATGACGGCCACCTTCTTCTTTGCTTAAAACATATACTTCGCCTTTAAATTCTGTGTGAGGTGTGATAGAACCTGGCTTACAGAGTACCATTCCACGGCGAATCTGATTTTTTTCAATACCGCGTAGCAGCAAACCTGCATTATCACCAGCTTCACCCTGGTCAAGTAATTTTTTGAACATTTCAACACCTGTAACAGTAGAAGTTAATGGTTTTTCCATTAAACCAACAATTTCAACTGGTTCACCTACTTTAATACGTCCTCTTTCAATACGTCCTGTAGCAACAGTACCACGGCCGGTGATAGAGAAAACGTCTTCTACAGACATAAGGAAAGGTTGGTCAACCGGGCGGGGAGGTAATGGAATATAAGTATCCACAGCATCCATAAGCTCATCTATTTTAGCAACCCATTTTTCATCACCTGCTAAAGCGCCGGTAGCAGAACCCTGAATAACCGGAGTATTATCACCATCAAAACCATAAGAAGTTAATAATTCCCTGATCTCCATTTCTACCAACTCTAATAATTCAGGATCATCTACAAGATCTACTTTATTCATAAATACAACTATACGGGGAACACCTACCTGGCGGGCCAAAAGGATATGTTCTTTGGTCTGAGGCATTGGACCGTCAGTAGCTGCAACCACTAATATAGCGCCATCCATCTGGGCAGCTCCGGTAATCATGTTCTTTACATAATCCGCGTGGCCCGGGCAATCTACGTGTGCATAGTGACGGTTAGCTGTTGCATATTCAACGTGTGCTGTATTAATAGTGATACCCCTTTCTTTTTCTTCAGGAGCACCATCAATATCTGCGTAATTCTTTTTTTCCGCTAAACCTTTTTTAGACAAAATATCGGTTATAGCGGCTGTTAGGGTTGTTTTACCATGATCCACGTGGCCAATAGTGCCAATGTTAACGTGGGGTTTATCCCTTTTAAAATTCTCTTTTGCCATTTTGTTTGTTTTAATTTTTGTTTTAAAAATTTAATCTACCTATTCTTTTTCTTTACAGAAAATGAATTTTATCTGATGAGCGGAAGACGAGTCTCGAACTCGCGACCTATAGCTTGGAAGGCTATCGCTCTACCAATTGAGCTACTTCCGCTTTAATTATTTCAGGTTAATTTTTGAATGAGTTGTTGATATCCCGATAGCTATCGGGGATGAACTCACGGCCTCTTCCTTCAAGGAAATGCTCTACCCTGAACTACAACAGCTTTTTTTCTTTCTGCTGAAAATGAGCTGTTGATGAGAATTGAACTCACGACCTCTTCCTTACCAAGGAAGTGCTCTACCCCTGAGCTACAACAGCTTGAAAGAAGTCAAACAACTATTTCAAATAACTCTTAATGTGGGCAGAGCAGGGTTCGAACCTGCGTACTCGTGAGAGAACAGATTTACAGTCTGTCGCCTTTAACCGCTCGGCCATCTGCCCAGGTTCACCCCGATAATTTCTAATAATTATTATAAAAATAATCGAATCAGATTCAATCCAAATTCCTCAATTATTAAGAGCCAGTAGAGGGATTCGAACCCCCGACCAGCTGATTACAAATCAGCTGCTCTGACCAACTGAGCTACACTGGCAATTTCCCAAATACAGTGTTACAAAGAACTTCATTCATACACCTGATCTCTCAAGGGTTATTTTTTGGGAAGGCAAAGGTAATGGAAATTGTTTAATGGAAAAATTTTGAAAAGAAAAATTTATTCCGAAGAAAAGTAATGAAAATTAAATAGCCCTCTCGTAAAAGAGGGCTATTTTAATCTTATAAAAACAGAAGGATCAGGCTACCATTTTTTCCTTTTTGCGTTTTATTTGTGTGATCACTGAATCAAGAGCTATATCAAAACTTTCTTCAAATGACTTAGAAGAATGCTTAACAAAAAAATCATGCCTGGGTACATGTACTTTTATTTCAGCAATTTTATCTTTAATGTTGTGGGCAACATTATCAAGCTTGAGAAATACATCCACCTTGGTTATTCGTTCATGAAATTGAGTAAGCTTTGAAACTTTTTTTTCAATAAATGCTACCAACTTTGCGTCTGCATCAAAGTGCAGCGTCTGAATGTTTACGTTCATAGTCATCGTAGGTTTTTAAGTGAATAATAAAACATCGGGTAAAATTAGAGGTACATAAGTGGGAAAAATTTATAAAATGATAATAAATTTTAACTTCAATGAAGTTACATTTAAGAACGCATTTTTCAAAAATAAATTTTACGTCTTAATTGGTCAGGATTTGGGATGTGCCTGCCGGTGAACTTCTTTCAATTTCTCAATGGTATTATGGGCATAAATCTGTGTGGCAGCCAGGCTACTATGGCCCAACAGGTCTTTAATGGCATTAATAGCAGCGCCATTATTAATTAAATGCGTAGCAAAAGTATGACGCAAGGTGTGAGGGCCTTTCCGTTGATTAGTAGTAACTTTTTCTAAACCCGCCTTTACAATATTATAAACATATTTAGCATAAAGTTTCTTACCATTTTTATTTACTAAAAGTAAATCTTCTGCTAAATCAGAAAATTGTTTTCTTTTTTCTGAAATATAGCTATCAATAATTGTAAGTAGCTGTTTATTTACGGGAATCAACCTTTCTTTATTCCCTTTTCCCAAAACCTTAATAGTACAGGACGATCTGTCAATATGTTTTTCTTTTAAAGTTATTAGCTCACTTCGCCTGATGCCGGTTTGATATAAAATTTCAAAAACCAGGTAATCAGTTTGCTCTTGAAAGGTTGAAGGGAAGTCCTTCTTTTGATTCTTAAAAGGGAAGTCCTTCTTTTGATTCTTAAATAACTTAGAAATATCTTTTTCATCAATAAAAGAAGGAAGCTGGCGGCTAACTTTAAGAGACGAAATTGAAATCACAGGGCTTATCTCTATGGTTTGCGTTTTAAGCTGGTATTTAAAAAACGATTTAAGAGAAGAAATTTTTCTATTAATACTTTTGGAAGAAATCTTATTTTCCTTCAGCGATGCCAGCCATGTTCTTATCATTGAAGTTCGGATCTCTTTTATGCCAGTAATACTATATTCTAAAAATATAAATTCAAAAAAGCTTTTAAGATCGTTTTGATAAGATAGAATCGTATTTTCTGAATACCTCTTTTGAAATGTAAGGTAATTTATAAATTCCTGTATCGGATATGGTTGAGTAATGGGCATAAAAAAACCGGAAGTGTAAAGTTAATGAACTTAAACTACCGGAATAGACTATATTATTTTATAGAAATTATTTAAACTTCAATTTTGCCACTGGCAATTTGTTGTTTATAAACCGCCTTTAGCACCTCGCCTCTTCTCTTGACAGAAGGCTTTGTGAAAGCCTGCCTATCCCGAAGTTCTACCAAAGTACGGCTCTTTTCAAATTTTTTCTTATACTTCTTAAGCGCTTTATCAATATTTTCGCAATCTTTTGAATCAATTATCAACATATAATGTTACTTTTTTTTAAAGAAGCGCGAAGATAAATAAATTTTTTATCTAAGAGGTTAAATAAATGTAATTTTCTTTAAAAATAAAAAATTAAAGCGTCTATGTTTACAGGAATTATAGAAGAGAAAGGGCAAATTAAAGAAGTTTTAATTGAAAAATCCAACCGCGTTTTTCATATTGAAAGTAAATTGGCTTCTGATCTAAAAGTTGATGAGAGTGTATCGCATAATGGAATTTGCCTTACTGTGGAAGAGATTAAAAATAATGAGTATAAAGTAACCGCAATAGAAGAGACCCTTCAAAAAACCAACGCCAGGCTATGGAAAGCCAGGGATACAATTAACCTGGAAAGATCTATGAAACTGAATGGCCGGCTTGATGGCCATATTGTGCAGGGACATATTGATGGAACAGGGATATGCCTTAGCCGTGAAGATGTGAATGGCAGCATTGAATTCATCTTTCAGTACAATGAAAAATTTGCTCCATTGATTATCGAAAAAGGCTCCATTTGTGTAAACGGGGTGAGCCTTACCGCATTTGATGTTACCAATAATTCTTTTAAAGTGGCTATTATACCTTATACCCTTTCTCACACCAATTTCAATTCTTTAAAAGAAACTGACCTTGTAAACCTTGAGTTTGATGTTTTAGGTAAATATGTTGCCAGGCTTACGAGCCTTCATAATTAGTGTCAAACCAGGCGTGAATTTGCAGCGGCCAGTTGGCACAGTTCACAAAAAAGTTAGATTGAAAATGCAATGTTCAAGATTTCTGCCTGCTCATCCATGTGGAATCTTGCATAACCCGTGGCAGTAGCTGCCCCCGGCTTCCTACTGATAATCCCAAAATTAATTGTGGTAAGATTCATTTTTAAGAACGAGGCAGCGCCCATGTTCAAAGGCTCTTCCTGCACCCAGAACCATATAGCTTTATTGTATTTTTTATACAGGGCATTCAGTTGATCAAATGGTAAAGGATATAATTGTTCGAGCCTGATGATCGCTATGTCTTTTCTTTTTTCTGTTTCCCTTTTTTCATTTAGATCAAAGTAAACTTTTCCGGAACACAACAGCACTTTCGTGATCGTGCCAGGGTCGGTAACAGATGCATCGTCAATTGTTTCTTTAAACCCGCCTGTTATAAATTCTTCGATCTTACTGTAACTGCCCGGATGGCGAAGGTTGGCTTTAGGAGAAAAATTGATTAATGGTTTTCTGAATGGCCATGCAAGTTGCCGTCTTAGCCCATGGAAAAAATTAGATGCGGTGGTAATATTAGTAATGACCATATTCATCTCAGCACACATTTGTAAAAAACGTTCTATTCTTCCGCTGCTATGGTCAGGCCCTTGACCTTCATAGCCATGTGGCAACAAAAGAACCATTCCATTCATTCTTCTCCATTTTTGTTCAGCAGAACTTATGAATTCATCGGTAATAGTTTGCGCTCCATTGGCAAAATCTCCAAACTGCGCTTCCCATAATACCAGGGCATTAGGGTTGGCCATAGCATAGCCATACTCAAAGCCAAGCACCGCATATTCACTCAAGAGTGAATTCCATATTCTCAGCTTTCCCTGTTTTTCTGAAATGTTACTTAAGCGATTATAAAACTCATCAGTCTTTTCATCTCTTATTACCGCATGGCGGTGGCTAAAGGTTCCTCTGCGAATATCCTGTCCGCTCATACGCACATCTTTCCCTTCATTTACTATACTGGCATACGCAAGCAACTCGCCGGTTGCCCAATCAAACTTGCCTTCTTTTTCATAAAGGTCAATTTTATCCTGTAAAATCTTTTTGACTTTTTTCAAAGGTGTAAAGTCATCAGGCCATTTCATAATAGCATGAAATAGCTTCTCAACCTCTTCTTTGGAAATGGCTGTAACAGGCGAAGATTTAAAATCATCTGGAGTAGATTTTCTCAGGCTTTGCCACCATAACTCAGGCTTTTGATAGCTGTATGGTAAAGGGTTCTGTTTTAAATCATCCAACCGCTCCTGTAGATCACTCCAGTATTTTTCTTCCATTTCTTTGGCAAGGCCTGCGGTTAATTCATCGCCGTTCTTTAGTAACCAATTGACATATACCTCCCTCGGATTGGATTGCTTTTCGATCAATGCATACAGGCCAGGTTGTGTAAATTTGGGATCGTCTCCTTCATTATGCCCATGGCGCCGGTAACATACCATGTCAATAAATATATCCGTATTAAATTCCTGACGATACAACATGGCAATCTGGGAAGCTTTCACTACTGCTTCTGCATCGTCGCCATTTACATGAAAAACGGGCGCCTTTATCATAGATGCAACTGATGTGCAGTAATCAGAAGAACGTGCGTCATCGAAATCCGTCGTAAACCCGATCTGGTTGTTAATCACAAAATGTAAAGTGCCACCGGTGCTAAACCCTTGCAAACCGCTCATCTGCAAAGTTTCATACACAATGCCCTGGCCGGCAATAGATGAATCTCCATGAATAAGTATTGGGAGTATTTTATCATAATCGCTATTGTAAACCACATCTGCTTTGCTTCTTGCAAAACCAAGAACGAGCGGATCAACTGCCTCAAGATGTGAAGGATTGGGCGTCAGTTTTAGATGAACTTTTTTCCCCGACGGTGTTTCTATATCGCTACTATATCCTTTATGATATTTTACATCCCCGCTACCCATGGTAGAGTCAGGCTTCACATTGGCCTCAAATTCTGTAAATATTTGTTCATAAGTTTTCCCTAAAATATTAGCAAGAATGTTTAATCTTCCCCTGTGTGCCATACCGATCACAACTTCCTGCACTTCATTTTCTGCCGCAGTGTTAATAATGGCATCTAATGCCGCTATGGTGCTTTCTCCACCTTCCAGAGAAAATCTTTTTTGCCCTATATATTTTGTATGAAGGAATTTTTCAAACATTACCCCTTCATTTAACTTCTGCAGGATTCTTCTTTTTTGGGATAAAGATACCGGCTCCTGCATAGACTTCTCTACAGCGTTTATTATCCATGTTATTTTGCTCTCATCATAAAGCGAGTCGAACTCAACACCCAATGAGCCGGTATAGCATTTCTTTAAATGGGCAACAATAGTTTCAAGAGTAGCATTTTCTAAAGCAACAAATTTTCCTGCAACAAATTGCGTTGAAAGATCGCCATCATTCAACCCAAAAAATGAAAGTGCCAGGTTTGCATGCCTGTCCTTTCTTTCCCTTATTGGGTTTGTTTTTGAAAGAAGGTGCCCCTTTTTGCGATAAGCCTGAATTAATTGATATACGCCAAATTCTTTATCAAGATTATTGATCGCTGATTCTCCGCTACCAACCGAAATAGTTTTAGCATGCCCGTTTTGATTGGATACAGCAAAATCAAATCCTTCAAAGAATTTTCTTAAATCTATATCCACACTATCGGGATTTTTCTTAAAGTCGGTATATAAGTTTTCGATATAGGATGGATGTGAACTGGTTATATAAGAAAAATCTTTCATGATAAAAAGAAAATTTACTATTTTTCGCTAAAAAGTTTGTGGAAAGGATACACGCCTATTGGTTCAGACTAATGAATTGAATTTATTCTGCAAATATCGTGAGTTTTCTTAAAGATTAAAATATCTGATGCAAGATTATCAATTAATTTATAAATAACCCGGATGGATGATTATCAACCTACCATTCTGAATTAAAATTAATTTTGGAATTGATATTATTTCTTACGGATTATTATTATCTTCGCAGCCCAAAAAATTTATTTAATGGCCAATCACTCAGCAACCAGGAAAAGTGTAAGAAAAAATGCAAAGCGCAACGAGCGTAATCGTTACCAGGGTAAAACCACACGTAATTCAATACGTGATTTTAAAATAATAGATACAAAAGCTGCTGCAATAGAAAGTTTACCTGGCCTTACTTCAAAAATAGACAAGCTCGCAAAAAGAGGTCTTATTCATAAGAATAAAGCTGCCAACTTAAAAAGCAAATTAACAAGAGGCATTCAGTCTCTTGCTAAATAAAAGTTTCTTTTAAAATGATTAGAAAGCCTGTTATTATTTGACAGGCTTTTTTTATAAGGTATGATGAACAAGCAATTTAACATTTAAGTTAAAGTTTTCTTTTCATTTTTATACTTTCAGCAATTTTAAAATTACTTTTTACATTTGTTACTAAACCAATTTAAATGGATTTATTTCTTCTTCAAGTTGATTCGAGCGCTATCACTCATACTGCTGCCCCCGGAACTCAAAGCCTGTGGCAAACCTTAGTAAGCGGCGGCGTAATTATGATCCCTTTGGCAGTTCTCTTTGTAGGCGCTCTCTACTTTTTCTTTGAAAGGCTTATAGCTATAAAAAAGGCATCTAAAATTGACGACAACTTTATGCGTATTATCCGGGACCATATTGTAAGTGGCAATGTATCTGCTGCAAGAAGCTTTTCAAAAAATAATGAAAATCCTGTTGCAAGAATTATTGATAAAGGAATACAGCGAATTGGCAAACCTATTGATGCCATTGAAAAAAGCATGGATAATGTGGGCGCTTTGGAATTGTATAAATTAGAAAAAAATCTTTCTATTATTTCAATCGTAGCCCGTATTGCACCTTTATTCGGATTTTTAGGAACCATCGTGGGAATGTTGGCGCTGTTCAAAGGAATTGCCGCCAGCACAGAATATACACCCAATACTATTGCCGATGGTATTTATATAAAAATGATCACTTCAGCTACCGGCTTAATTATTGGGATATTAGCTTATATAGGGCATAGCTACCTGGCGGCCCAAATAACCCGTATTGAAAATAAAATGGAAATCGCCAGCGCTGAATTTGCAGATATATTGCAAGAACCTACAAGATAAAGCAACCCAAAAAAGAGACTTAATAATATTACATGAGCATCAGGAAACGATTTAAACAAGAAGATAACGAAGTGGATACAGGCCCATTGAATGATATCCTGTTCATTCTTTTGTTTTTCTTTCTGATCATTTCCACTATGGCCAATCCTAATGTAATTAAAATGAACAACCCACGTGCATCAAGCGATGCCAAAGCCAAACAAAGTGTGATTGTAAGCATTGATAAAAACAGGGATATTTATTTAGGCCAGCAAAAAATTGTTTTCGATTCCCTGGAATCTTTATTAAAAGGCCAGTTAAGAATTGGAGATAGCATCAAACCCGCAGTAGTCATCAACGCGGATTCTCTCGTAAGCTGGGGAGATATAGTAAGGATCATGCAGGTTGCCAAGAAATTAGGCGCTACCACTTCTGCCTCTGTAAGCAGCGCGAAATAATTATTTTTCAGCACGTATCATTCTCTCTTTTCCATAAATATCTTTTTTGATAATTGCGGTAAAACCCGCAGTTTTAAATATTTTTTTTACATCATTCGCATATACTTCATGCACTTCTACATAAATCTTTCCATCGGTATTTAAGTGTGATTGTGCAAAGTCAGCTATTTGCCGGTAGAAAATAAATGGCTCATTATCTTTTACAAACAAAGCTATTTCAGGCTCAAAGCCGACAACATTTTTTGAGAGTATTTTCTTTTCACCGACAGGTATATAAGGCGGGTTGCTTACAATAATATCATATTTACCCAGCGAAAGCCATTCAGTATTTTGCAAAAAATTGATTTGTAAAAAGTTAATGCGGGCTTTTAATTCATCAGCATTTTTTTTAGCAATTAAGAGCGCTTCATCACTGACATCAATCGCATCAACCAGGGAATCGGGCAATTCCAATTTTAATGAAGCAGGAATGCAGCCGCTTCCTGTACCAATATCTATGATCTGTATTTTATTTTTTTGGGTAGCTGTTGAATCCTGTATTATCCATTCTACTAATTCTTCAGTTTCGGGGCGGGGGATAAGGACACTTTCATTTACATAATATTTTCTTTTGTAAAACCATGCTTCATTTAAAACATATTGCACCGGCTTAGATTGAAGCAACTCTTCCAAATATTGCCCTAATTGATTTTTTTGAGTATCCGGTAATGTATTCTGGTTGTTCCGACGTTGCCATTTTTTTAAGCCTGTTACATGTTCAAAGACCCAATCAGTAATATTATTTGCTTCACGGTCATCATAGATGCTTGTCAGTTTACTTTTAAATTCGATCTCAAATTGTGTTGTTGTCATTAGCACAAACTTAGTTATTTTGCAAAGCAGTCCATTTAATACATTCAATTTTGAGCACTCAATTTTCCAGTTCCCAGACTTTGACCGCAGATGAAAAATACATGAGCCGTTGTATTCAATTGGCACAATTGGGATTGGGAAGTGCGGCCCCCAATCCGATGGTAGGGGCTTTGCTTGTTTATGAGGGGAAGATCATTGGAGAAGGCTATCATAAAAAATATGGAGAATGGCACGCAGAAGTAAATTGCATTGATAGTGTGGACAAGGAAAACAGATCATTGATCGAGAATAGTACGATGTATGTTTCTCTTGAACCCTGTTCGCATTATGGAAAAACACCACCATGTGTTGATCTTATTCTTAAAAATAAGATAGGCAAAGTAGTTATCGGATGCCAGGATATTTATAAAGAAGTAGCAGGACAGGGAATTCTAAAATTGAATCAGGCAGGAGTAAACGTTGTAGAAGGTGTTTTGGAAAAAGAATGTATTCAATTGAATAAAAGATTTTTTACTTTTCATCAAAAGAAGCGCCCTTATATTATTTTGAAATGGGCACAAACATCAGATGGAAAGATCGGAACAGAAAATGGTAAAAGAATTTTGATCAGCAATGATTATAGCAACCGCCTGGTGCATAAATGGCGCAGTGAAGAAGCTGCGATAATGGTCGGTACCCGCACTGCATTAAAAGACAATCCTTCATTGACTACCAGGTTGTGGAAAGGAAAAAATCCTATTAGAATCGTGATTGATAATGATTTGAAATTGCCGTTAGACTTAAAATTATTTAACCAGGAATCCAAAACACTAATCCTTAACAATATAAAAAATTCGGAAGAACAAAATGTACAATACATCAAGGTTGAAGAAGACAACTTTACAGAAAAAGCACTTGACTGTTTTTATGATCTTAATATTCAGAGCATATTGGTTGAAGGAGGTGCTAAAACCCTCCAATCATTTATAGAGGCTAATCTGTGGGATGAAGCGCGGATTATTACGAATGAAAAAATGATGATTGGAAAAGGAATTAATGCTCCTGATTTAAAAAGTAGTGAATTAGTAGGGGAAGAGAAATATGAAAGCGACCGTATTTGTTATTTTAAGAATACACACTAATTTTAAGTTAATGGTGAGTTGTCACTGACAAGTAACACTTACAACTGACAACTTACTACTCACGAAAAGAACTTTAGAACATAACACTAAGCTGTTTCCAAAATTTCACTCACTTCAGTAACCGGTAGCTGCGCATTTCTCATCGCAATTCCTCTTACAGCATTATCTGCAAACAAGGCGAAAGCTTTTTTAGAAATTTCATCATCTCCTATCATCACAGGGATTCCTATATCTCCACCTTCCCTTATAGATTGCACCAATGGAATTTCGCCCAGAAAAGGAATGTCAAATTCGCTTGCCAGGTTCTTACCGCCCTCTTTTCCGAAAATATAATATTTATTTTCAGGCAATTCTGCAGGGGTAAAGTAACTCATGTTTTCCACAAGCCCTATCACAGGTACTTTCAGGCCAGGCTGATTAAACATAGCGATCCCTTTTTTAGCATCGGCAAGCGCTACTAATTGTGGTGTAGTTACTACAACAACACCTGTAAGTGGAACGGTTTGGGCCATAGTAAGATGAATATCACCTGTGCCCGGAGGCATATCTATAACCAAATAATCCAACTCGCCCCAATCTACATCAGATACGAATTGCTTTATAGCGCTACTTACCATTGGGCCACGCCAAACAACAGCCTGCCTTTCATCAACCAATAGCCCGATACTCATTACTTTAATACCATAACGGTTTATAGGTACAATTTTTCCCTTTCCATTCACATCTCTCATCTGTGGCCGTTCATTTCTGATACCAAACATAATATGAGCGCTTGGCCCGTAAATATCAGCGTCCATCAGCCCTACCTTAGCGCCGCTTTTAGCAATAGCAAGCGCAAGATTAACGGCAATGGTACTTTTACCCACGCCTCCCTTTCCACTTACGACCGCAACGATATTTTTTACATCTTTTAAAATATCTTTCTTATCTGTTCTTAATGAAGTGGTGCTACTTGAAAAGTTAATATGGATCTGAGCATCTTCGCTCACCATAGCATGAATGGCTTTGATGCATCTATCTTTGATAATATCTTTTAATGGACACGCCGGAGTGGTGAGCGTTACGGTAAATGAAACTGAGTTATTTTCAATATAGATATTACTAACCATATTTAATGTCACCAGGTCTTTTTTCAGATCGGGCTCTTCTACGGTACTTAGCGCTTTCAGAATTTCTTTTTCAGTCATCGTTCAATTATTTGTTAAAAACAGTCATTGCCTGCAAATTTAAACATTGATAACCTTACTTTGTTTACTGAAGCCGGAACTTCTTGTAACAAAAAATTGCGAACTTTACACTTTGATTATGAAAAGATTGTTACCTTACTTTTTTGTGTTGTTGTTTGGGTTGCCTCTTGTATCAAAGGCGCAATTTGAAACTTACAAAGACTCTGTAGTTCAGTTGTATGGAGTAGTAATGTCAGCAGATAGCCTTCAGGGATTGCCTTCAGTGAGCATTATGGTAAAAGGCCGCCATCAGGGCACTATGTCAAATGATCAGGGAGTTTTTTCTATTGTAGTATTGAAAGGAGATGAAATAGAATTTACCAGCGTAGGATACAAGCCCAAGACAGTTACCATTCACAAAAACCTTGATGGCAACCAGCAAAGCATGATTCAATTAATGGTTCAGGATACGGTATATCTTGCCGCTACTATTATAAAAAAGTATCCTACCCGGCAGGAATTTGAACGCGACTTTGCGAACATAAAAGTACCGGACGACCAACAGGAAATTGCCAGGCAAAATTTATCGGAAGCCAATCGAAAAGCTTTATTGGCAGTATATCCCAGAGATGGAAGGGAGGCAACCGACTATTATTTTAAAGAAAACTCAAGAAAATACTATTCTGCAGGACAGTTACCCCCTCAAAATATTTTTAACCCGCTGGCCTGGTCTGAGTTTATCAAAGCCTGGAAACGCGGAGATTTTAAAAGTAAGAAATAGCACAGAACCTCTTTGATTGTTGTCTTCTTAGTCTGTCGTAGAATATATTCCTCATTAGCCGGAAATTTGACCTGGAATATTTTAATTTTCCTGATTTTTATAGAAATAAAAAAGGGCATAAAAATTTCATAGTAATTATAAAAAATGAAATAACTATGAGACCAACATGGACAGGAGCTATTGGATTTGGGCTGGTAAATATTCCTGTAAAAATGTACACTGCTACCCAAACGAGCAATCTTGACCTGGATATGCTTGATAAGAAAGATCATGCTCACATAAAATATATGCGCGTAAATGAAAATTCGGGCAAAGAAGTATCATGGGCTAATATTGTAAAAGGATATAAGTATAACGGCGACTATGTAGTATTGGACGACAAGGATTTTGAAACTGCAAGCGCTAAAAAAAACAAAACCATTGAGATTTCCGATTTTGTAAAAGAAGAAGAAATAAGCAGCCTTTATTACGAAACTCCTTATTACCTTGAGCCTGATAAATCCGGCGCCCGTCCCTACGCCTTATTGCTGGAAGCATTAAAGAAGACAAAAAAAGTGGGAGTTTCTACTTTTGTAATGAGAAATAAAGAAGCGCTTGCCATATTAAGGCCCGATAAAGAAGTGATCGTTTTAAATAAAATAAGATTCGAAGAAGAAATAAGAGATCCCGGTGAATTACAACTGCCCAAAAACACAGATGTGAAACCAGCAGAATTAAAAATGGCCATTACGTTAATTGATCAGCTTACTGCAAAGTTTGATATTTCAAAATATAAAGACACCTACAATGGGGAGCTTTTAAAATTAATAAAGGCAAAAGCAAGTGGCAAAAAAATTAAAGCTCCGCAATTGAAAGTAGTGCACAGCAAGACGAAAGATCTGATGGATCAATTGAAAGCAAGCCTTGATGTAAAACGTAAAAAATCTGCATAATTATGGCGCTTACTCTTTACAATAAAAAAAGAAATTTTGAAGAAACCGCAGAGCCGCAGGGAAAAGTAAAAAAATCTGCATCTAAATTAATTTTTGTAGTTCAGCGCCATAAAGCTTCACAGCTTCATTATGATTTCAGGCTTGAATTAGATGGGGTGCTCAAAAGCTGGGCAGTACCAAAAGGCCCCTCATTAAATCCTAAAGATAAAAGACTGGCCATGATGGTAGAAGATCACCCTTATGATTATAAAGACTTTGCAGGCGTTATTCCTGAAGGGAACTATGGAGCCGGTATCGTGGAAATATGGGATAACGGGACTTATGCAGATATTGAAAATTCTTCTGAAGAAAAAGCGGAGAAAAATATACGGGCGGGCCTCAAAGCAGGAAATTTAAAATTTCAATTATTTGGTAAAAAATTGAAAGGCGAATTTGCATTGGTAAAATTAAAAGGGAAAGAAGACAATAGCTGGCTTCTTATAAAACATAATGATGAATATGCAGTAGATACAGAGTATAACAGTGAGCAAGACACGCCAAAAAATTCCCCGATAAATAGATGGCTTGAAGAAAATAAAAAGCCAACGAAAAAAAAAAGTACAGTGAAACCCGGGAGCAGCGCCCGGTAAAAAATAACACATCTTTCGATCTGTCAAAAAACGAAAAAAAGTTAAGCCGGTTCATACAGCCAATGCTTGCCAAAGAAACTGATAAGCCTTTTGACGATGCTAACTGGCTTTTTGAAATAAAATGGGACGGCTATCGTGCTATAACCGAAAAAAGGAAAAACAATATCTTATTGTATTCTCGTAAAGGCCTTAATTTTAAAAACACTTATCCAATTGTAGCCGATCAATTAAAAGAGATAAAAGTTGATGCAGTTCTGGACGGAGAAATTGTGGTACTGAATGATGAAGGAAGGCCCGATTTTCAGTTTCTTCAGCATTATTCAGAATACCAGGATAAACCCATTCAGTATTATATTTTTGATCTACTGGAGCTCAATGGCGAAGACACTACCCAACTTCCACTTATAGACAGAAAGGAATTACTTAAAAAAATTATTCCTCAAAATGAGGTAATAAAATATTCAGATCATGTCCCTGAGAAAGGAAAATCTTTTTTCCGGGTTTCTACAGAAAAAAAACTGGAAGGCATTATGGCCAAAAGAATAAATTCAAAATATTATCCGGGCAGAAGATCCGGAGATTGGCTTAAAGTTAAGAACCATAATACAGCAGAAACAATTATTGCAGGATATACCGCGCCTGCCGGTGGAAGGAAATATTTTGGCGCATTGATTCTTGCCTATAGAAAAGGTAACCAATTTAAATATATTGGGCATACAGGCACAGGATTCAACGATAAGTCATTAAAGGAAATGTATAATTTATTACAACCGCTGGTACAAAAAGATTCGCCGTTTACTGAAAAAATAAAAACGAATATGCCGGTGACGTGGGTAAAGCCCGAATTGATCTGTGAAATAAAATATACTGAGATCACTGCCGGCGGAAACTTTCGCCATCCTGTTTTTTTGCATCTTAGAAATGATAAAACAATTAATGAGATCAATATGGAAAATATTAAAAGCAAATTACCGCCGCCGTCTTCGTCGTCTAAAAAAATACCGGGCGATTCAGCGAAATTGAAAAAGAGCGAAGCTCAAAAAAAGACCGTAAAAGATACGGATGAAGAAGACAACAATACAATCTATAAACTAAATAAAGTTGAAGTAAAGGTTACTAACGTAACTAAAATTTATTTTCCCAAAGAAAAAATTACAAAGGGCGATATCATTGATTATTATATTTCAATGGCAGATTACATTTTGCCGTATCTCAAAGACAGGCCTGAATCACTTTTGCGGCATCCTAATGGTATTACTGCCCAAAGCTTTTTTCAAAAAGATGCTGCAGACAATGTGCCTTCATTCGTTAGCCATCAATTGATCCATTCCGAATCAAACGATAAAGAAATTAATTACATAGTATGCAACAATCTGGCGACACTTGTCTATTTGAATAACCTGGGTTGCATTGAACTAAACCCGTGGCATTCGAGAGTTAAATCATTAGAATATCCCGACTATCTTATGATTGACATAGACCCTTCTGAAAAAAATACTTTCGATCAGGTAATAGAAGTGGCGCTGATGATAAAAGCTGTTTTAGACAGGGCGGGCGCTGCATCTTTTTGTAAAACATCCGGCGCTACGGGAATGCATGTGTATGTGCCAACCGGAGGGAAATATACCTTTGAGCAGGTAAAAGATTTTGCTTATTTAATTTGTACGATAGTCCAGGAAGAATTAAAGAGTTTTACTACCCTGGAGAGAAACCTGTCAAAGCGTGGAAACAGGAAAATTTATATGGATTATTTACAAAACAGGATAGGTCAAACTATTGCCTCAGTATATAGTTTGAGGCCAAAGCCGGGCGCTACAGTATCTACTCCTTTATTGTGGGAGGAAGTAAAGAAAGGATTGTCGCCCAAAGAGTTTACTATCTATAATACATTAGAGAGGGTGACAAAAACCGGGGATCTTTTTAAAGGAGTATTAGGCAAAGGAATTGACCTGGCGACTTGTTTAAAAAACCTGGAATAGAAACACGTCAATTATCAAAAATCAATAAGGCTATTTATTCGATCAATTTACCTACTTTACCATCGCTACCTGCTACATAAACAGTATTTCCTTTCTTCGCTTCACGGCAAACGTGAAATCCTTCTTTGCTGATATTGCTCCAGGTATTTCCATCGTCGTTTGAAATATCTACTCCGTTAAGCCCGCAAGTGATCCATTTATTTTTTTGCAAATATTCTATACAACTTCTATAACCTAATGGTGATCTTTGCGGCAAAACCCAGGTAGCACCTCCATCGTGAGTGATTGCACAATTTTTAATTGTATCATTTCTTTGAGTAAAATCTCCACCTGCTACGATCATAGTTTTTCTACTTTTTACTGCGACCGAATTAGCGCCTGCAGATTCTTTACCCTGAAGAATGGGAAGCACCATTTTTTTGTCTCTGATGTAAATACGGGAAACCAAACCTCCAGTTACAAACACTGCTTCACCTTTATTTAATTTTCTGATATTAGTACCGCTACCTGCAAAACAATACTCTCCTTTTTCGGCTACAGGTTTATTTGCTTCCGGGATGGTTTGCCATGTCTTTCCGCCATCAAAGGTTCTTCCTATAAAAAAGCGGTTATTAACAGGATCGCCTAATACGATACCACTTTGCTCATTCCAGAATGTCATCGCATCTAAAAACATTCCCTTCATTTTATTTTCATACACCAATTCCCAATTTTCACCTCCATCAATGGTTCTCAAAATATAAGAAGGAGAACCTGTTCCCATAATGATTGCTTTCTTAGCGCTAAAGGCTTCTATATCCCGGAAATCTATATTCTCAAAACCTTTCACTGTCATCCATTTCCATGTATTACCGCCGTCAATACTTTTGCCGACAATACCATTGCTCCCACTGACCCATAGTGTTTCATTATTCACTACGCTCAATCCTCTTAAAGAAGTGTTGGCGCCGCTTGTAAGAATTTTTATTTCCTGGGCAGATAAAATTTCTGCAGACAATAAGATAGCTACGATACAAAAGAACTTTTTCACTGAATAAATATTAATTTAAAATAAGCCTGAAAATACCTGATTTCTTCAAAGATAAATATCAGTCTTCATTGATTAATCTTACAATTATTTTATCGCCAGGCAAGGCTTACAACAGCAGGTGTGTTTATGAGCTAAACCAAACACTAACAACTATTTTTCAGAAAATGGTTAATTGGCTGCTATTTTTACAATGTTATTTTAGTTATATAGAAAGAATCCTTTGGAAGAGGTTTTTCTTTTTGGAATGGTATTCGTCAGCGTCGGCGTCGTCATCTTTTTTTGCAATAAAGTTGGTGATCCCATATTGTAATGCAGTACCCAGGGCCTTTTTAACGATGCCGGCAGATTTTCCTATAACTAATTTGCGGGAAAAATATCCCACACCCAATCCTAAAGCTACTTTTAAGAGATTATGTTTAAGAGAGGTAGATTCCTGAATTTCGTGTAAGGTATTTTTAAGTAAGTTAGCAGGTTTCAATTCCTGTAAAATATTATGGAAATCATCTTTTAATTCTTCTTCAAGTAATAGTTTTTTTCTTTCCAATCTTTTGATAGCTAATGAAAGGTCAGTTGTATTTGCAATTGCTTCCGGAATTTCTTCATTATCCATTTCCAAAAATTTAGTTTAATGAGAATCTTTAGTCATCTAACAGTTCAGTCAAAAGTTTATTGCTAATAGAAGGTTTTATAAACTTATTCCTTGTTGAATATATAATAAGCCCGATGATAATATAGATGCCTCCCATAATAAAAAAGCCCCAATACATAGCGCCCAGCCATGATCCGATCACTAAGGCCAGGGCAATAGTAATACAAAAAATAACCAGCGTTAAAATAGCAAGCAATATCAAAGAAGATATCATAGTTGAAAAAAAACCAGATACCTTATTTATACTTTTAAGCTTAAACAACTTAATCCTTGTATCGCCGTACTCTTTTAATTTTTCAAACAGATCTTCCAGGCCGGTAGTTTTATTTTCCATCTTCATTTATTTATCATCGGGCTACTGTTAAGAAAATCAAACCTAAGAAAGAATAAATACAATTATGCATTAACCGAATTAGGATTTCTAATATCGTTTTTCATCGCATTTGCTTTTTCTTTTGCCTGATTCACCATGTCTTTTCCCATTTCCCTGCCTTCAGATACAAGGCTGGACAATTTCTCTTTTGCAGCTTCATATTTATCAGAGATGGTATCTGCAAATTCATTGTATTTGCTTTTTACGCTTTCCGCTGCATCAGAACCTTTTTGAGCTATTTTTCTTCTTGTTTCAGTGCCTTTGTCGGGTGCAAAAAGAACACCTAATATAACACCGGCTGCTACACCTGCCAATACGCTTGCTAATACTTTTCCTGAACTCATAGTTGTAATTTTTTTAAGTTTGAGAAGTTATTTACATCTTTATAAAATAAAAACATTGCCAATAAAGAATATCAGCAAATATACAGCCGAAATGCTTGTAGATAAAGAATTTATGGCATTTAACCTTACTTTTTTCCAATGAAATTGAGGAAAAATTTGCTCATACTGAGGAAGCGTTTTTTATCTCTGTTAAGTGGGTGCAAGGCCATTGCCGGGTATCTTTAAAGCAGGCATATAAGTAGCCAGGACAAACGCATCTGAATTTTACAAGGTAAAAGCCTGAAAGGCTTTAATTATAATGGCCCCGGATTGCATCCGGGGTTATTACATATTAGTCAAAACAACCACGAATATGGTTGAACAAATAGCATCTTTACGAATTTACTGTGGAATATTCCCCTTTTGAAATAAATACCATATTTAACCACGTTGTGGTTGAGATTATTGTTTGCATAGTAACCGTAGGCAATGCCTACGGCTATTAAAATTAAAGCCTTTCAGGCTTCAGGTTTAAAATTAGATGCGTTTGTCCCAATAGGTAGGCGATAGGCGGCATTGAGGTCGTAATTTTAATTACTTTCATATTATGGCTAACCGGCAATGTCAATAAAAAATAAGGTTAAAAATAAGGCGGGTTAAAATTGTACTTCCGTTTCTATAGTATATTTAGGGCCAATCCGAACGAAATGAGCAAAAGATTTTTGAATAGAAGTGTTACACGCACCCGCGCTGGCTTCTTTGCAGTCTTTTTTCTTTTATTTGTTTCGTATCTGCTCACTTATTTATCAACCCGCAGAGTATTATCTCAGAATCATTGGCTGAATCATAATATAGAAGTTGCACATACGCTTGATAATGTCAACAGCTTTATTACTAAGGGCGAATCAGCTTTCAGAGGCTATATACTTACTGGCAATAAAGCTTTTCTTACAGATTACCATAAAAGCAGGGACAATACCGATAGCACTATAGCTGATCTTAAAAGATTATTTACTCCAAATGCATTTCAATTAAAAAGTATTGATACGCTCTCTTCCCTGATCCAGGAAAAATTTTTGGGGATTGAAAAAAAACTTTCAGAGAATGCAGCTATCGCGGGTGATCCTTCTGTACTAAATATAGATGAGAATGGAATAGCCAAAACAAAAAGTATCGAAACACAGATATATAACATGAAGCAGACTGAAAATAAATTGTGGAATGAGAGGTTTCAAAATGTTTCGCAATATTCGAAGCTTATATTGATCCTGAATATTATATCCATCTCTATTGCCATCCTCCTCACGATTTATTCGTTAATAGTTTACAATAAAGAAAATAAGGAAAAACGGGCTGCATCGAAAAGGTCTGAAAAATACAAAGAAGAATTACAAACTAAAGTAAATCAACTTGCGGATCTAAATACTGAATTAATTGAGTTAAGAAACCTGGAAAAATATTCCGCTACAGGCAGGATAGCCAGGGTAATAGCGCACGAAGTGAGAAATCCACTGACCAACATTAATCTCGCTACCGAACAATTGCTTGCTGAAATTGAAAATACCGACAATACAAAAATGTTGATTTCGATGATTAACCGTAATTCAGAAAGAATTAATCAACTGGTGAGCGATTTATTGAATAGTACCCGCAAATCCGAACTCACTTATTCAACGGTTTCACTCAACGGTTTGCTGGATCAAAGCATTTCTTTGGCAATAGACAGGATTCGATTAAAACAAATTAAAGTAGTTAAAAATTACGAGAAGCAGATCTGTGATATATCAGCAGATATTGAAAAATTGAAAATTGTTTTTCTAAATATTATTGTAAATGCGGTTGAAGCAATGGAAGACAAAGGCATTTTAGAACTTTCCACTTTCAAAAAAGAAAAAAAATGTTTTGTTCAAATTTCAGATAACGGAAGAGGCATGACAAAAAATGAAATGGATAGATTGTTCGAACCCTATTTTACTACAAAAGCAAATGGCAATGGGTTAGGCTTAGCCAATTCTCAAAATATTATCTTAAGCCATAAAGGAAGCATCTCAGCCCGAAGTGAGGAAGGCAAGGGGACTACATTTACCATTTCGCTTCCTATGGATTAATGGTTTTATTTTAAGCTGTCCGGATGATTTTTAAAAGGATAGCAATAACGGCTATTACAAGCAAGAGATGAATTATACCTCCTGTATAATATCCTCCCAAAAAAGAGATAGCCCAGATGATAACAAGAACTACCGCTATCAGGTATAACAAATTTCCCATGGTATAAAATTTAAAGGTTTAATAAATGATCAATTATTATGCTCTTCTAATGACTCCTAACAGAATTGAAATAATTGCTATCACCAGTAAAATGTGAATTAACCCACCCGATACATGGTAAACCAAAAAAGAGACAATCCAGATAATTACCAGGATGACTGCAATGATGTATAAAAGGCTTCTCATTTTTTTTAATTTTAAGTTTTAAATAAATTGACCTTTACTTTTATATTTAAAACTTTGCCAATTTTATTTTATCTTCTAAAACCGCATCAGAAGCCTGCAAAGGTTATATACAATTAAACGGATCTTACAAAACAATTTATTATTCCGGGGAAATCCATACACGAAATGAGCGCCTAAGCGGGTTTTTATTCTCATTCTAAATGCCTGGCAGAAACTACAATAATTTTTATTGTATAATATTGCATTTAATTCCTGTTAATGAAAACACGAAAACCTATTACGAAAATAGCTTCAATTGTCAGGCAGGTTTTTAAAGAATTTTCGGCTGACAATATTGTAAAATACAGCGCTTCTCTTGCTTACTATACGGTTTTTTCAATTGCCCCATTGTTGGTGGTTATAACTACGTTGTTCGGAATTTTTTTTGGTAAAGAAGCTATGGAAGGACAGATTTACCAGCATTTGAATAATCTGGTAGGAAGCAAAGCAGCCCTGCAAATACAGGATATGATAAAAAGTATCCACCTTGAGGGAAATAATTTTTTTGCAACAGTTGTGGGTATCGTTGTTTTATTGATAGGCGCAACAAGCATCTTTGGCGAGATACAGGATTCTATTAATAAAATTTGGGGGCTAAGAGTAAAACCTCATAAGGTATGGTGGAAGCTCATTCTTACGAGGCTTCTTTCTTTTTCATTAATAATAAGCATTGGCTTTATTATGATCGCATCATTGATCTTAAATGCCCTCATATCCGCTTTTGGAAAGTTCATCGGAGAATACATTAAAAACTATAGCGTGTATTTTATCCAGGCCACTGAATTTATTCTTTCATTTTTAGTTACCGCTTTTTTATTTTCCCTCGTATTTAAAATACTTCCTGATGCAAAGGTAAAATGGCGGGACGTATTCTTTGGCGGTTTGATCACAGCCATTTTCTTTACATTAGGCAAAATGGGAATAAGCTTTTATTTAAGCAAAAGCAATATTACTTCGCTATATGGCGCCGCAGGATCATTAATTATTTTAATGGTGTGGGTTTACTACAGCTCTATAATCTTATATCTCGGAGCAGAGTTTACAAAAGTTTACGCCAAATTATATGGCGAAAAGATCTTACCCAACGATTATGCAGAATGGATTAAAGTCGAAGAAAAAACTGTTATAAATCCCCAATTGAAAAACAAAGATTTAGGTTAACTTTGAAACCCCGAAAACAGCAAATGCTATGAAGAAGAAAATACTTATCATTGATGATGATTTTGATATGTGTACTCTGTTGAGCCGTTACCTTGATAAGAAAGGTTATGAAACTTCTACGGCTCACAACGGATCCAAAGGCCTCGCTAAATTCAATGAAGAACATTTTGATATTGTGCTTTGTGATTTCCGTTTGGGTGATAAGGATGGAAAGGATGTGCTATCGAAAATAAAACAGGCAAAGCCTAAAACTATCGTGATCATTATCACGGGTTACTCAGATATTAAGGTTGCCGTAGATGTTATCAAGATGGGGGCCTTCGATTATATTACCAAGCCGCTTATTCCCGACGAAGTGATCAACGTAATTGAAAAATCCCTGGCAAGCCCTGTATCTGAGGCAGTTCAACCTTCTCTGAAACAGCCCGAAGAAATTAAACAAAAAAGAAGAAGTTATGAACTATCAGTGAATGATGAATATCTTGTAGGGCAGGATGAAAAGACAACTAAAATTTATAAGCAAATAGAAATAGTAGCCCCTACCAACTACAGCGTTATTTTATATGGCGAAAGTGGAACAGGAAAGGAAGTAATTGCAAAAACCATTCATGACTATAGTAACCGCAAGGGTAAACCTTTCATAGCTATGGATTGCGGCACTTTATCAAAAGAGCTATCCGGGAGTGAGCTTTTCGGACATGTAAAGGGAGCCTTCACCGGAGCAGTAACTGATAAGGAAGGCCATTTTGAAATTGCCAATGGCGGTACATTATTTTTAGATGAAGTATCTAACCTGCCTAAAGATGTACAGGCATCTTTATTAAGAGTAATACAGGAACGAAAATACAAAAGAGTAGGAGGCACTAAGGAAATGGATGTGGATGTCAGGATCATTGTTGCTTCCAATGAAAATTTACAGGAAGCCTATCAGAAAGGAAAATTCCGGGAAGACCTTTATCACCGGTTTAATGAGTTTTCAATAAATCTTCCTCCGCTTCGCAATAGAAAAGAAGATATTCCATTGTTTGCACAATTTTTTCTCGACAGAACCAATGCTGAATTAGGTAAAAATATTGAAGGCTATGAAGGAGATGTAGAAGAAATGTTTTTACACTATGCATGGCCCGGAAATTTAAGAGAGTTTAGAAATGTGGTGCGCCGCGCCGTATTGCTGACGCCATCCGGAAAAATAAATTCCAGTGTTTTGCCATGGGAGATTACTCAATCTTCCCATCAGTATGAGCAGCCAATCAATGGAAATCACCAGGAACACATTCCTGCCACAACTAATGCTCACTTTAAAGAAGTTGACCTGAAAGATGCAGCAGCTAAGGCAGAATATGAAACCATAATGAATGTTTTAAAAGAAGTAAACTTCAATAAAACCAAAGCTGCTGAAATTTTAAAAATTGACCGGAAAACGCTTTATAACAAAATCAAAATTTACGAGTCGCTATAATCTTCCAACTTCGGTATGTAATTTGTTTTTGTTCTTGCGAACAACCTAAATACATTTTATGGAAGATCAAAAAATTGAGATGAACACCGTCTCTTCTATCCTTGAAAAGCTTCGTCTCAGAAAATGGGATAATGAATTTAAAATGACACCCCAGGGGTTTACTCCCGGCAATAGCAAATATTACCAGCCGGAAGATTTAAAGATCATAAGAACTTACAGGTTTGAAGGGGATTCCAATCCAAGCGACAATTCTATTATTTATATAATAGAGGCTAATGATGGCCTTATTGGCTATAGTCTGGATGCTTACGGAGCTTACAGTGGCCATGAAGACGACAGGTATGAAGATATTATAAAGAAGATCCCGGTAAATGAGAGAGAAGAGCAACAGATATTTGCTGATTAAAATATTGTTACAGAATTAAATCTATCGCTAACTAAAGCGATAAATTCTTTCTATAGCATCTTTATTTTTTTCCATAATTACTTTTCGCCTTAAACTTAGTTTGGGAGTCAGCTCGCCACTTTCGATACTCCATTCATCCGGCAATAGCTCGAACTTTTTTATTTGCTCTACATGATTAATAAATGGGTTAAAGCGCTCTATTTCTTTTTCATATAGTTCTTTCACCCGCGGATTATTAACAACTGTTTTATTATCCGGGCAATCTATATTATTTTCTTTGCACCACTTTTTCAAATTCTCAAATGCAGGCACTATCAGGGCGCTCACAAATTTTTCATTGGCTCCCAATACGATCAGGTTTCCTATCAGGTTAGATTCTTTTATCTTATTTTCAATAGCTATCGGCGCTACATATTTGCCACCGCTGGTCTTAAATATTTCTTTTTTACGGTCGGTAATTTTCAAAAATTTATTATCCACCATCATACCTATATCTCCTGTTTTAAACCATCCATCTTCCATCACTTCAGCAGTAAGTTCAGGATGTTTATAATATCCTACCATCACATTATCGCCTTTGCATAAAATTTCTCCATCCTCTGCAAATTTTACCTGCACATTTTCGATCAATGGCCCCACGGTGCCAAGCATTCTATCTTTTACCTCAAAGCGGTTTACGCTAATGACCGGGGAAGTTTCAGTGAGGCCGTATCCTTCCATTATAGGAATCCTGGCAGCAGTAAATATTCTGATAAGCCTTACCTGGCAAGCCGCTCCGCCGCTTATAATGCAAATGATCCTGTTCCCTAATGCTTCCCGCCATTTATTAAAAATAAGTTTATTGGCAAGTGATAATTGCAGATCGTAAAAAAAGCCCTGATCCTTATTGATCTCAAACCTTGAGGCCAGGCCATGTGCCCAAAAAAATAATTTTCTCTTTACCCCTGTAAGTTCTTCTCCTTTTTTCATTATTTTTTCATATACCTTTTCAAGCACTCTTGGTACCGTTGTAAAAAGGTCAGGTTTTATTTCTTTTAAATTATCTCCTATGGTTTCCATATTTTCTGCAAAAAAAATAGAGGTGCCTTTAAAGAGATAAATGAAACTAACCATCCTTTCAAAAATATGGTTAAGAGGTAAAAAGCTTAATGCTTTCAAATTATCACCGGGAGGAAAGCACGGCAGGCTGGCTATTACATTACTCAAAATATTTTTGTGTGAAAGCATTACCCCTTTGGGCTTGCCGGTGGTGCCTGAAGTATAAATGATCGTTACAAGGTCTTCGTACTTTATTTTATCTGAAATAGATTGCAGTTGAGCCAACTGGCCCGGTTCAGGATCTATAAGTAATTCTTTCCAGCTTCTTACCCCATCGGTTTTTTCAAATGAGATGATTTCGCGGAGTTCAGGAAGGTTGGGTTTAATATGCTGTATCTTTTCACATAAATCCGAATCATTTACGAAGATCAATTTTACTCCCGCATCTTTCAAAATAAATTCAAGATCAATTTCACTTACCGTGGGATATACCGGTATCAGCAGGGCTCCTATCTGTTGCACAGCCAGGTCAAGAATTACCCATTCCGGCCGGTTCTTGGCAATCACAGCAATCTTATCTCTGTTTTCAACACTTAGGTCTCCCGGCCCCATACCAGCCTGCAACAAGCCTATGCTTAGCTGGTTTACAATTTCAGAAACTTCTAAAGTGCTATATTCTTTCCATTCTCCATTTTCTTTCCCGGCAAGCATTGTTTTGGAAGGAGAATGCTTTAAGTGCATGTTGATACAGTCAAACAAGCGTTTTGGCTCCTGCATAATTATTTTTTTATTTAAGATTACTTAATCCTGGAAGCTATATAGTTAACCTTATAAATTTAGGAAATAATTTATAACCATTCTCAAAACTTATTAATGAACTATCAATGATAATACTGGCCGGAAGGAATTTTGAAAATTCTTCCCCGTTGAAATTTATTAAAAGCTTCTGCTTCCACAGCGTGAGCGCTTGTCCATCTCTGGTATTCAGTAAGGTTTTGCGAAGCCCCGAATATCCATTGATTGTAGGCAGGAAATAATCCTTCTTTCAGTAATTGCTCCTGCAATTCAAAAAGCCTGAAAGGAAATTTTTTAGCATAATCTTTTTCCCAATCCAGCATAAAACGGGTTCTTATCATGGTAAGCGTTTCAGCATTAAGGCCACGTAACACCACGCTGTTTTGTTTATTCATACAGGTTAAAAAAGCTACTTCAAAAGGTTTTAAATTTTTTGTATTAGCCAGCAGGTTGGGGTCGGCAAATAATTTTTTATACCCGTCAAGCAACATATCTTTTATTTCGGCCGTGCGTGAAGTAAAAGATTCAATATTGATAAAGATCTCGCCATAAATAACACACCATACATTTTGCCTGGTATAATAATAATATTTGCAGGCATTATAATAATTGTTACCATAAGAAGGATCCATCTCAATACCTTTTTCAAATTGCTCAATGGACTTCGGGTCCCGCTCATTCAAAAGCATTTCTCCAAAATCATTATAAAGCGCGCCGCTTTCAGGGTATTCTTTGATCGCTTTCTTATAAACTTTTTCAGCATCTTTTAATTGATCCAGCGATTTGTATATCGTTCCGGCTATTTGATACACCTGGTCATCTGCCTTATTATTTTCCAGCAAAGGTTTTATAACATTCAGCGCTTTGGTATTTTCTTTTTGAAGATAATAATTAAGGGCAAGATCTTTGGCAACCGGAATGTTCTTAGGGTCTTTCTGCAAAGCTCTTGCAAGTATAAGCGATGCATTAGCATAATCGCCTTGCTGCATAAAGGCTTTGGCATTTTCATGAAGCTTTTCCACATCATCCTGCTGTGCAAAAGCGCCCGATGTAAGCACACAGCAAACGATCGCAAATAAAATCTTTTTCATCAGGTAAAGATAAAATAGTTTATCTCCTAAAATTCTTTATAAAAAGAAAAAAAATCGTGTGAGTGAATAAGATAGTTGCCGAAAACTTTGTTGAATAAAATATCAGGCAATAAGATGAGTAAGCAGGCCATCTCTTAGCTTTGGCTCAAACCAGGTGCTTTTGGGCGGCATAATATTGTTACTGTCGGCAATATCAAATAATTGCTGAATACTTACAGGATAAAGGCTGAAAGCCACTTCCCATTCTTTACTTTCCACTTTGGCTTCAAGTTCACTTAATCCTCTTATTCCTCCTATGAAATCAATGCGCGTATCTGTGCGCTGGTCTTTTATGCCCAATAAAGGTTCGAGGATATTATTTTGTAAAATAGTGATGTCGAGTATGCCAATTGGGTCTGTAGAGAAGGTACCTTCCAAAGCTGCTAACTGATACCACTGCCTGTTAAGATACATTCCAAATTGATGAGGCTCGCGGGGAGCAAATGCTTTTGAGGCTTTGGTAACAGAAAAACTTTTATTGAGCTTTATTAAAAATTCTTCTTCAGACAGGCCATTCAGGTCTTTTACCACCCTGTTATAATCCAATATCTTTAGTTGAGAGGCGGGAAACAAGGTAGAGAGAAAATGGCCGGCTTCTTCATTATCAGCCAAAAGGTATTTTACTTTATCAGCCGAAGCCACACGATGATGGCCATCTGCAATATAAGTACACTCTACTTCCATCCTAAAAACTTCTGTTATCCGGTCAATAATTTTCTCGTCGTTGATTACCCATACAGTATGCTGAATACCATCTTCTGCGGTAAAATTATATACAGGGCTTTTATCTTTTTTCCATTTCTCAATGATCTCATTCAGTTCATCCACATCCCTGAAAGTTAAAAAAACATTCCCTGTTTGCGCACCGGTAGTTTTGATATGATTAATACGGTCAAGCTCTTTTTCAGGCCGTGTTAATTCGTGCTTTTTAATAAGGCCTTCCTCATAGTCAGTTAATGCACTGCAACAAACCAAACCTGTTTGTGCCCTTTCATTCATGATCAACTGGTAGATATAATAGCAGGGTTTACTTTCCTGGAAAAGGATAGAGCGGCTGATAAACGCATCCAGGTTTTCTTTCGCTTTATTGTAAACCGCTTCACTGTGTATATCTGTATTAGCAGGAAGATCAATTTCACTTTTAGTAATATGCAGAAAAGAATAGGGATTCCCTTCCGCTTCCACCTTAGCTTCTTTGCTGCTCAAAACATCATAAGGACGGGATGCTACCTGTTTAGCAAACTGCGGTTCAGGACGTAATGCACTAAACGGAGAAATAGATATCATGTTTCTTTTTTTAGCCCTGAAGGGCAGGGATCTTTATACGGGCTGCAAATATAAACAATCGGGGTATATATTTGTTGCAGAAGATAGCGGCGTGCTTTTAAGTTCTTAAACATAAAAGCAACGCCCTATTCTTTTATTACTGAGTCTGATGTCCAGATATTTTTAAATATTACAAAAGCCCTTTCTACCTGCCGGTTATATTCAACATCTTTCGAGGCGATAGTAAAACCTTTACTGTACGGTCCCTGTTCAAACGGATATAAATCTTTATGTAGGAAGTATGGGCCCGACCGGTTTCTAAGTACTTTGAGGATTCCCATGAATCATTGAACAGTGTTAAAAGATCCTTTTCAACCTGGCTGGAATAAGCAGATTCTTTGCCAACAAGTAATTCAAGATCGCTTAAAACACCTTTATTGTTAACAATACCTCTGAACACAATGATCGAGTCGGCAGATTTCAGTGTTTGTTTATTGTACAGAAGTATCCTTTTACCTATTGATTCAATATTCCTGTATTTTACAGGAGAAGCAAGTACTTCAGTCCTTCTAAAATCACGAATTTCAGAAGGTTTAATTAAAGAACATCTAACAGAATCCGGATATATTACCGCAGTTTTGATCTTACATTTATTGCAGACGCTATCGTTGTCGTTTTGTATGGTATCTTCCCTGGGTGATAAAGGAAAATGAACAGGCCCGTACAATTTCATAAACAGGTACGCATCCACTTCATATTCCAGGTCATAATACTCGCTTTTAAACAAAGGTTTATCATCTTTAAAATATACACTTATCCCATAAGGTTTGTTAAAAACAAATCTGACCGCAAACCTGCTTACTGAAGGATGTACCCTAAAAAAACCGTTATTGGATGTATCAGAAAAAGATGTCACATAGTACTTAATTGTTCGTCTCTCATCCCATTGTTGAGCTTTTAAACAAAAAGGAAAAAAATACAGAAATGTAACTACAGAAATATTTTTGAAGACTTTAATATTCATAAAGTAAATTACAAAAATATTTTTGAAGGTCTTACCAATATTTCTGCAGGCATTTTTACTTGTGCCCTTAAAGAAAATTTCTTTTCAGATAGAATGAGAACTTTCAAACTCTTCCATCTTACTCACCAAATATTCCACGCTGCTCATCGGCAAAGCATTATACAGCGATGCACGGAAACCGCCTACTGTGCGATGCCCTTTTATTCCGTATATGTTATTTTGTTTGGCAAATTCAAGAAATGATTTCTCTTTTTCAGGGTCTTCCATTACAAAACAGATATTCATCCTGCTGCGGTCTTCTTTGGCAGCAGTTGGCCTGAATAGTTTACTGTTATCAATTGCCTGGTAAAGCAATTCAGCTTTTTCGTTGTTGATCTTTTCCATTGCTTCTGCACCACCCATTGCTTTGAGCCAGCGAAGCGTGAGCATAGAAATATATATTGCAAAAACAGGCGGGGTATTAAGCATGCTTTTTGCCTGGATATGATTCCTGTAATCCATGATGGCAGGAATGGCACGCTTTACTTTGCCTAAAATATTTTTGTTTACTACTACAAGGTTGGTTCCCGCGGCGCCCATGTTCTTCTGCGCCCCGGCAAAAATGAGCCCGAAAGAATTAAAGTCTAATTTCCTGCTCAGAATATCGCTTGACATGTCGGCTACTATGGGCACGCTTACCTTAGGTATTTCCTGCCACTGAGTACCGTAGATCGTATTGTTAGTAGTGATGTGAAAATATTTTGAATCATTGGGCACTGCAAAATCCTTTGGAATAAAATTATAGTTGCTTTCCCTGGAAGTGCATACCACATCCACATTTCCAAACAGACGGGCTTCCTTAATTGCTTTGGTACTCCACACCCCGGTATCCGCATAGGCAGCGGTTTCTTTTTCATTCAGTAAATTCATGGGCACCTGCATAAATTGTACAGTGGCTCCGCCGTGTAGAAATAATACTTCATGATCGTCATCAAGATCCATTAATTCCTTTACTAATGAAATGGCTTCTTCCATCACCGACTCAAACAGTGGAGTACGGTGCCCTATTTCTAAAATAGATAACCCGCTTTTATTAAAGTTAATAATCGCCTGAGAAGCTTCCTGCAGCACACTTTGCGGAAGAATAGAAGGCCCTGCATTGAAATTGTGAATCATGAATTTGAATTAATTGAACTGTTGATTATTTACCTGCCATTAAAATTTTGAAGGCGCAAAGTTCGGTTTTTAATTTTTATTTTTAATTCCGGTTTAATGATTGGCCAATTAATATTTTGATGTGCTATAAAATATCTACTCCTTTATCAAATTATGATTAGTACAAACCCCAAAGGGGTGTCATGATTATAGAAAAACTATCATAGTGTGAATTAAACCCCGAAGGGGTGATAACATTGCTAATCATACCAATCAAACAAGTATCTTTCATCATATCTTATCTCAAATTTTTCCAAAAATCCGATATATTCTTCTTTGAAGGTTTTCTTTTTATGGTGTTCTTCCTGGTTGAGAATATAGTCATACACTTTTCTTATATGGGAATGGGAATATGAAAATGCGCCATATCCCTCTTGCCATGCAAATTTTCCTTTCACAAACTTCTGATCATTAATAAAATTTGATGAATTGTTTTTGATGTCTCTTGCGATGTCAGAAATTGCCATAGCCGGGCGTAATCCTATAAAGGCATGTATGTGATCCGGCATACCATTTACAATAATAGGCTTCTGACCCTTTCCTTTGATTGTACCAGCAATGTATTTATGCAATTCAGTCTTCCAACTATTGCTGATTAAATTCTCTCTGCCTTTTACAGCAAAAACGATCTGGATATAGATTTGTGAAAATGTACCAGGCATAATAATAGATTTAAGGATATTATGAATATGACACCCCTTCGGGGTTGTCATTCTAAATGTAGCAATTTAACTATAATAATATCAGCCATTCTGGCTTACCAGCATATTAAAATAATGATCCTTCATTCATGCGTTCTTCCTTTGGCTTGATTATTATTTCTCCAGGCTCCATCTAATTTGTCAAATTCTTTAAGGTCGTTTTCTAAAAGAGTTTGTTTAGAAAGCTCTGCGAGGTCAGGTTGCCCGGCATTTACCCATGCCGTGTACCAAAAAGAAGCGATCGCAAATATGGACTGCCTCATGCGGCGCTCCACCATTTCATTAAGTATTTTATTGTACGCGATCGTATAAGCAGAAGAATATTGTTTGATCAAAACATGGTTCCTTTCTTCAAAAGCAAATTTTTTATCCCCCGGAAATTGTCTGGATAATTCCTTTTCAAACCGCAATACCGAATCGGCTGCTTTAGCGCTTTCCAATACTCTGTCCCATATAAAAGCAGCAGGGTCTTTTATATATTGCGCTTTCCCTATAAAAAAATCAAACCCTTTATCAGCCAGCAATTCAGGTACTCTGCTCTCCCAAAAAGCGTGTATTCCTTTCTGATCCGTGAGTTGGCCATTGTGGTTTTCAGTGGCATGCAAAGGAACATGCGCGTCAGCAATATAATGCCCCAATTCAGCGCTGTTCTTTAAAATGGATGAAAAGTTTTTTTCTTTAAAAGACTGGGTAAGCCTTCCAAGCATAGCCTGTACATGCCAGGGTACAATACCGTAGGTTTGCAAGGTATCTTCGCCAAATTTAGAAACCGCTTCATTCCAGTTATGTGGCAGCGCAGGATATGGATAGGGGCCATAGTGATCTATATCTATATAATGCCTCGCACCTTCGGGCGCTATGATATATCTTCTTTTATCAGGGTCGGTAGCATGCTCCGTTATAAAATCAATATTGGTTTTATAAAACCGGAGCATGGAAGGAGGCAGCAGGAACACAGCATAATAATTGATCTTTTTATGCGCAAAGAAACCCCAGCAAAAACAAGGGCTACCTATTACCAACAGAGAAATAACAAAAAGTAGCTTTTTCAATTTAATGATTTATTGATGGACAGATCCGTTTAGAGGGTCGTCCATCGGGCCTGACAGAGTTTGAGTAACGCCGCCGCTTACCGCAAACTTCATAGACTGCGCAGCGCTGATACTGGTAATTTCCCTTATCCTTTCTTTAGGCACAATATATACATTTCCTGCTACAGAGTAAGCCATCGGCAGATACACCGCCACATAATCTTCCATCCCAAATTGGCTCATATCTTCCTGGGTAATGAAACCAACACGCCAGATGTCGGTATCATCTACACAGGCCAAAACATTGTGAGTAAATTTCTTCTTATTACCTGCAAAGGCTTCAAAAAAATCCCTTACAAAAGAATATAATAATTTGATACCCGGAGTTTTTTCAAGGATCCTATCTACTAACGACAACAACCTGCCCATAACGAAAAAGGAGCTTACATACCCAACAAAAATGATGAAAGCGATAATAATTACAAACCCTAATCCGGGAATATTGATCGCCGGCCGAAGAATACTATCTATTTTGTCAAACACCACGTAGATAAAATAAATGGTAATAGAAACCGGCCCGAGAATTAACAAACCCTGCAAAAAATATTGGATGACTTTTTGATACGGTAGAGACTTTTTCATAAAAAACAAATTAAGCTTTCAAAGGTAAGCCAAGTACCGTTGATCGTTAAAAATTACGATTTCATAAAAAAATATTTATGGAAACTTTGGTAACATAAATAGTTTCCTTAGTTTTGCCGCCCCATGGAATTAAAGGAAAGAATAAAGCAAAAAGCAGATGAGCTGTACCGCCGTTACGGTGTCAAATCGGTAACGATGGATGAGATCGCTACTCAACTGGGCGTTTCCAAAAAAACAATTTATCAATGTTTTTCAGATAAAAATGAACTGGTAGATGCGGTGATTGCTGATATTTTAGAAATCAACCGCGAATTTTGTATATCAAGCAGTGGTAAAGCGCAAAACGCGATCCATGAAGTATTTCTGGCAATGGAAAGCCTGGAATCTATGTTCGCCAACATGAATTCCGTCATCTTATTTGATATTGAAAGAAACCATCCGGCCACCTTCAAGAAATTCACCAAATTCAAATACGATTTTTTATTCGACATCATCAAGAAAAATATTGAAAGAGGAAAGAAAGAAGAATTGTATCGTAATGAGTTGAATACAGAGATCATAGCAAAAGTCCGGCTTGAATGTATCATACTTCCTTTCAGTGAAAAATTATTTCCTCAAAATCAATTTCCTCTAGCATTCCTTCATCAGCAATTGATTGAATTTTTTCTCTTCGGCATGGCGACACCGAAAGGCTATAAATTAATAACCAAATATCAAAAAGAAAGAAAAAACGTACAATGAAAACAAGGTTTATAAAATTTATTTCCCTGGTAATATTGAATGGTATTGCAGTTGCGGCGCAGGCGCAGCAAAAAGATACAAGATCCGGAATTCATTCCTTCACAGCAAAAGAAGCGGTAGATTATGCCCTGCAAAATGCAATACAGGCAAAAAATGCTTTGCTGGATATTAAGCTTCAGCAGCAAACGAATAAGCAAATTACTGCCGCTGCTTTGCCACATATAAATGGCAGCGCATCGGTTACAGATTTCCTTTCCATTGCCACACAGCTTATTCCTGCTGAATTTACCGGCGGAGCTCCCGGCACTTATATCCCTATAAAATTCGGTACAAAATACAATGGAACTTATGGAGCTAACCTTCAGCAAATAATTTTCGATGGCCAGGTCTTTGTTGGCCTGCAGGCGCGAAAAGCGGCTATAAAAAATGCAGAGCTTACAGCAGATATCACTAAAGAACAAATAAAAGCCAATGTTTACAAGATCTATTATCAACTGGTAGTAGCAAAAAGGCAAATAACTTCTTTAGATGCCAACATTGCCAACTATGAGAAGCTATTACATGATACTAAAGAAATCTATAAGAATGGATTTGCTGAAAAGCTGGATGTGGATAAAGTGCAGGTTCAGTTAAGTAATCTCCAAACCCAAAAATTGAAAGCCCAAAACCAGATTGATGCTGGTAAAGAAGGCCTGAAATTTTTAATGAATATCCCCCAACAGGATCAGATCAATCTTACAGATACTTTATCTGACGAAGAGTTGAAATCTAATATCCTGGATGAAAATTATGGATATGAAGACAGGAAAGAGTTTCAGCAATTGGAAACCGCAATTGAACTGGGGAAATACAATATAAAGAGATATCAACTGAGTAAAATACCCGCTTTGTCCTTCTCTGCAAACGTGAATCAAAATGCACAACGGAACACTTTCAATTTTTTAAAAAGAAGCGAACCGTGGTACACTACTTCATTCTTAAATTTTAGCTTATCTATTCCCATTTTTGATGGCGGAGCGCGTAGTGCAAATATCGCCAGTGCAAAGCTGGACCTTTTGAAAATGAATAATTCCCTCGATCAATTAAAATCTGCAATTGACAATGATATCTCTCAATCGAGGATCAATATGAAATCTGCATTACTAACCATGGACACACAAAAGAAGAATATTGAGCTGGCCCAGCAGGTATATCAGTCAACCAAATTAAAATACGAACAGGGAGTAGGAAGTAACCAGGAAATTTCCACAGCCCAGGCTGATTTGGTTACCGCTCAAAATAATTATTACAGTTCCCTATATGATGCCATCATCGCTAAAATAGATTATCTCAAAGCAGCAGGAAAACTTTAACCAAAAATCAAACTTAACCACCCTTAACAATGAAAAGAATAATAGACATCAGCCTGATCTTTTTTTTCACGGCAGTAATATCATCATGTAGCAACAGTGATAAAAAAGATAGCGCTTTAGCCAATAAAAAAGCCCGGTTGCAAAAGCTCAAATCAGAAAAAGAAAATCTGGATGAAAAGATATTGTCTTTGCAAAAAGAAATTGCAAAGCTGGATACCGCACTGGCCATACCGGTAAAGCCTCAACTGGTGGCATTGACAACAGTTGAAAAAACAGACTTTAAACATTATCTCAATTTACAGGGAACAGTAGATGCAAAAAATATTTCTTACATCACGCCGAGTGGACAAGGCGGGCAAATCAAAGCCATCTATGTAAAGCAGGGAGATAAAGTACACAAGGGGCAATTGATCTTAAAGCTTGATGATGCGGTAATGCGCGAAAATGTAGCCGCCATAAAACAACAAATAGGAAGCGTGAAAGCACAACTTGACCTGGCAAAATCTGTGTATGAAAGGCAAAGCAATCTTTGGGCGCAACATATCGGAACAGAAGTGCAATTACTACAGGCAAAAACGAATGTAGAGAGCTTGCAAAACCAATTAAAAGCCATACAGGCTCAGGTTAATACCGCCCAGGAGCAGGCTAACCAAAGTAATGTATATAGCGATGTGAACGGCACTGTAGATGATATAACCGCTCATGTAGGAGAAACCTTCAACGGTAATCCATTGGCCGGCGGTTATATAAAAATTGTGAACCAGAGTGATTTAAAAATAACGGTAACGGTGCCCGAAAACTATGCAGAAAAAGTACATAAGGGATCTAAAGTAATTATTAATATCCCGGATATTAATAAAACCTTCGATAGTGAAGTTACCTTTATTAGCCAGGCTATCGGAACCACTACCCGTGGATTTACTGCAGAGATAAGAGCGCCGAAAGGTTTGGCTTTGCGGCCCAACCAGATTGCATTGGTACAAATCCTTGATTATACAGCGCCCAACACCATTACAGTCCCGTTAAATACTTTACAGACGGATGAAAATGGCAAATACGTTTTGGTTGGAGTTAAAGAGGGCGATAAAATAATAGCCAGGAAAAGAAAAGTAACTATCGGTGAGCTTTATAATGATATGATAGAAATAAAAGAAGGTTTACAACAAGGCGACCAATTAATAACTGAGGGATACCAGGGAGTATTTGACGGGCAATTATTAACCGTAAATGGCTAATAAGAACCGAATCAGTTTTTAGAAAAGTATAATAAAACATTTTATGAGTTTAAACGAAAATATTAAAGGGAACTATAAAGAATTCAAACCAACAAGTTGGTCAATAAAGAATAAAACTTCTATTTACCTCCTTATTTTTTTTGTTTCTATAATAGGTATTTACGAATTTGTTACCCTGCCTAAGGAACAATTCCCGGATATTGTAATTCCCACTATCTTTATACAAACGATCAATGTAGGTAATTCTCCAAAAGATATTGAGAACCTGATCACAAAACCGATAGAAAAACAAATAAAAGGTATTACCGGCGCTAAGATCAATAAAATAACAAGTACTTCACTCCAGGATTTCTCAGCTATTGTAGTAGAATTTGATACAGAGGTAAAGACGGATGTAGCCATTCAAAAAACAAAAGATGCAGTGGATAAAGCAAAAAAAGACTTACCTACCGATCTTACCCAGGAGCCGAATGTGCAGGAGATAAGCCTTAGTGAATTTCCCATCATGTATGTAAACCTTAGCGGCAACTTCGACATGATGAGCTTAAAAAAGTTTGCCGATGATGCGCAGGACAAATTGGAAGAACTACCCGAGATAACCCGTGTGGACATTGTAGGTGCGCCCGAAAGAGAGTTTCAGATCAATGTAGATAATTATAAAATGCAAAGCGCCAATATCACTTTTGATGATATAGCCGGTGCAGTGCAAAGAGAAAACCTTGATATATCCGGCGGATTGCTTGATGTAGGAAATATGAAGCGTACGCTGCAATTGAAAGGCCAGTTCAAAACGGCGTTTGATATTGAAAAAATTATTGTACGCAATACTTCCGGGGCTCCCATTTACCTGAAAGATATTGCCACCATAAAGGATACAGTAAAAACCAGTGAGAGTTATGCGAGATTAGATGGTAAAAATGTAGTTACACTTAACATTATAAAACGTGCGGGGGAAAACCTGATCCAGACTTCTGACGATGTAAAGAAAACTATTGAGGAATTAAAAGCAACTATTTTACCGCCTAATCTTGACGTAGTAATTACAGGAGACCAAAGCCGCTCTACACGCACTTCTTTCAACGACCTGGTGAACTCGATCGTAATCGGCTTCGTGCTTGTATTATTGATATTGATGTTCTTTATGGGAGTTACCAATGCATTCTTTGTAGCGCTTTCAGTTCCCCTAAGTATGTTCGTCGCGTTCCTCTTTCTTCCTTCAGCTACACTGATTACAGGCTCGGATGTTACCTTAAACTTTATCGTGCTTTTTGCATTGCTTTTTGGATTAGGGATTATAGTGGATGATGCGATCGTGGTAATTGAAAATACACACAGGATCTTCATGGAAAATAAAGGGAAGCTTTCTGCCACGCAATCCGCTAAGATGGCAGCAGGTGAAATATTCGTGCCCGTATTAGCCGGAACTCTCACTACTCTTGCGCCATTTTTTCCATTACTCTTCTGGCCGGGAATCATAGGTAAATTTATGATCTACCTGCCTACCATGCTTATATTCACCTTGACAGCGTCATTGGTGGTTGCATTTATTATGAACCCGGTATTCGCCGTAGATTTTATGAATCATCCTGAAGAAGGTGGTATCAAAAAGAAATCTGCCATCTTTAAAAGCCGCGCCTTTTTGGTGCCTCTTGTTGCCGGCATTTTGTTCGATCTTTTGCATGTTCCTTTCCTTGGCAACCTGCTTATTTTCTTTTCGATCATAGTGGTGTTAAATACTTATTTATTTGATTCGCTGATCCATAAATTTCAAAATAATATTTTACCGGCTATAATGCGCAACTATGAGAAACTGCTAAGGTGGGCGGTGGCCAAATGGCGGCCTGTATGGCTTCTTGCCGGAACCTTTCTTTTGCTTATTTTCTCGGTAGTTTTTTTTGTGGCAAGAAAAGTTCCGGTAGTTTTTTTCCCGAAAGGAGATCCCAATTTTATTTATGTTTATTTGAAACTGCCCGTAGGTACTAACGTTGATTATACTGATTCTGTAACCAGGAATGTAGAAAAAAGAGTTACCAATGTACTTAATGGCTCTCAGGATAAACCTAATCCTATTGTAGAGAGTATTATCTCCAACGTTGCCGTCGGTGCATCTGACCCAAGCAGTGGTGACAGAAGCACTCAACCCAATCTGGGAAGAGTACAGGTTTCTTTTGTTGAGTATGAGAAACGGCATGGTGTTTCTACGGCTCCCTACCTTGATTCTATCAGGCAGGCAGTAAAGGGAATACCAGGCGCACAAATTTCTGTAGCACAGGAAAGCAGCGGGCCGCCAACCGATCCGCCAATAAATATAGAAGTAGCGAGTGACGATTTCAATGAACTCACCACTACAGCTTCCTCCTTAAAAAATTACCTGGATAGCCTGCAGATACCCGGCGTAGAGGAATTGAAAATGGATGTGGACCTTACCAATCCCGAAATAACCCTTACTGTAAATCGTGAGCGGGCGCTGATTGAAGGAGTATCTACTGCACAAATAGGCCAGCAAATACGAACTGCTTTATTTGGACGCGAGGTTTCTAAAATTAAAGATGGCGAAGACGAATATAAAATTCAGCTTCGCAATCTTGAAGTGCAGCGGAAAAGCCTTACTGATCTGTTGAATATGAAAATTGTGTTTCGCGATATGGGAAGCGGTGGCCAGATAAAACAAATCCCTATTAGTTCTTTGGTAGATGTTGATTATACCAGCACTTACGGAAGTATCAAAAGAAAAAATGTAAAAAGGGTAATCACGTTATTTTCGAATGTGCTTACCGGTTACACTCCTACAGAAGTAAATGAACGGTTGAAAACAGCAATTAATAATTTCCATAAACCCAGTCCTAATGTCTCTATTACCCAAACAGGTGAAGGCGCTCAACAGGCTGAGACAGGTGCATTCCTGGTCAAGGCGTTATTGATTGCATTAATGTTGATCTTGTTGATACTGGTATTACAATTTAATTCTATAAGTAAACCTGTGATCATTTTAACTGAGATCATTTTCAGCATCATTGGTGTCTTACTTGGTTTTTCGATAACAAGAATGGAAGTTTCAGTAGTGTTTACCGGTGTGGGAATTATCGGATTAGCAGGTATCGTGGTTAAAAATGCCATATTGGTAATTGACTTTGCTGATGAGCTAAGGGCTCGTGGCATGAAGACAAGGGAGGCGGTGATACAGGCGGGAAAGATCAGGATCATCCCTGTATTACTTACAGCGCTTGCAGCCATATTCGCTTTAATACCTCTGGGCATTGGTTTCAATATTAATTTTGTATCCATGTTCTCAGATTTAAGCCCGCACATATTTTTTGGCGGTGATAGCGCCCGCTTCTGGAAGCCGCTGGCATGGACCATCATATTTGGTTTGGCTTTCGCTTTCTTCATGACATTGATCATGGTACCGGGTATGTACCTGATTGCTGAAAGGCTGAGGCGCCCTATGCGCAGGCAGTTTGGAGGTAAATGGATATCTATGTTAGGTATTCCTCCTCTTACCATCTTGTTTATCCCGCTGATGTTCGTTACTATGTTCATCCATCGTATCCAGGTGAAAAGAAGGAAAAGAAAGTTAGGGAATGAAGTAGGTGAAAGGTGGACGGGAAGCTGGTTCTAAGCAAATAGTCACAGTTCACTTATTTAAAAGGCTATATAACAAGAGCCCTGGAATGAAAATTCCGGGGCTTTTATAATGGATAAAAGCAAGTCTATACGATAATAAAATTCACTCCTTTGATGATTTTGCCTTGTCGTTAAATTCCAAACATAAATTTACCCAAAAGTCAAAGTCTCTATTATTCTTAAAGCCCGCCGGCTCTATATAGCAATAACCCAAATATTCTTTGCCTTTCATTTTCATTGGTAAAAAACCTTTTTTGCCTGATAATTCTTCGGTCAAAGCCGGATCAAAACGGCACATCAAATTTTCACCACTTACATTGATGCACATTTTGCCGTTAATCATAAAAGACAGCCCGCCAAACATTTTCTTTTCTTCAATTTTAAGTTCCGGAAACTGAGCTAAGTATTTTCTTATTCTGTCAGCAAGTTTAGTATTATAAGCCATTGTAAGTTGCTTTTTTATTATTGGCAAAAAGCCAGGGCATCAAAGTAAAATGCCATGAATGATAGCTGGTGATTTTTTGCTGTCCAAAGTTCTGCAATATTTCTATTATTCTCTGGCTATTTGAAATAATCATAATCCCCAATTACAGCATGCTCCGAACAATCATTTCCTTCGCATTTCTGTACATTGCTCAGAATAATTTAATCCCCACTGCCACACTTAATATTGTACTCTGTAAATAAATAAGTGGATATTTTTCTTTATGCATGCCCGAAGGTTGACATTAAAATAAAACAAAGTAAAAATGCAGTAACAATTTTAAGCATGGCAGTTAAAACCTTTTTAAGCACATTATAAAACGGAAAAAAATTCAGAAAAAAAATCAGAAGGTTCATTCCGGGTTACTGGAATGAACCTTCTGATTTTTTTATAGGGTGATTATTTTATTAGTTCACTTTTTGCATTTCAATATAGGTGCCCTCGGGTGGTGAAAAAGAGCCTATGGAAACGGTATGCTTAAGAACTACTCCAAATTTTTGGTCACAGGGAGATACAATATTTTTTTGACTTGAAATAGATTCTACGGAGATAGGCCCATATGTCCATCCTGGTGGATATCCCAAAGGTGCATAAACTTGCTTCGCCACAGAAATTTCATTAGTCATAGGATCTACCGTAATAATTATTGGTAACGCATCTGGGGCTGCATATTTGAAAGAGAAGTGAGTGGCATCAATCCTTGTAACGGGAACAATATCGCCTACAGCATAATCGGACCAATCATCAACAAGTATTTTAAAATCCCCCTGATAAACTTCATCATGGTATTGACAAATAGCAGAATACCTTATAGAAGTACTGGCTCCGGGTTGTTGTGCAATTCCTGATCCATACCCATTTGCCTTAATAGGAAAGGCTTCATATTTTTTGCCCGAGGCTGTATAAATATCAACTCCGATATCATAATTATCTCCAAGTTCTATAGGAGAACCAAACAGTGTTTCAAGGTCATTTGCGGTAATGGTCAATTTGGTAGGGAATGTAGTAACATCCTTATGAAAAAGCTTTACATTACTGCTGCTATCATTTTTTCTAATCACTACATCATATTTAGATGGTTGAATACCGGAAGTATAATAGACTCCAACACTAAATTCAGCATTGAAGGCTGCAAGATTGGTTACATCAATTGATTGGCTTCCGCCACTTTTAACAACCTGTGCTTCGGGAACACGTTCTAAAGTTATGTCTTTAGGAATAGGCCCGTCATTTTTTGAACATCCTGCAAGTAATGTGAATGCAAACAAAAAATATAGGTACTTTTTCATCTTTTAATTTTTTATTATTATACAATAGGTTAGGGCTTCCAAAAAACTTTATAGCTCCCCGGGGTCTTTTGAGCCGGTGCATTACTGTTTAGATCCAATTCCTTCTGGCTCCACGGCAGGGATTGCGGGTATTGGATATTTAACGATACAGGCACCTTTTCCTGTGGAGTTACAAACGGATTGCCATTAACAGGCGGTTGAACAAAGCCGCCTGGCGCCATAGCAGGATTGGCAGGGTCAAACATTACAGGATAACCTGTACGCCTGTAATCAGTATATTGATCTACTGAAGAACCCACGCTCGATATCCATTTTTGAGTCATTATATATTCCAGCTTTTTGGCATTATTTCCTGCATCATATTTATCCAGAATAGAATTGATATAGTCATCAGCTTCAGTTGTACCGGAAAGATCCGGAACTGCCTGGCTTGGTTTCACATAATTATTGATCACATAATCTACCTGCTCCATGGATGCCTGCATTGCCTTCTCAAATACAGCCCTTGCATCGCCACTGATCACTCCGGCGCTAATTAATTCCGCTTCAAGATATAATCTGTCAGCATAAGTAATGAACCGGTAAGGCGCTGCGCCTGTGCCACTTGAGGCGTCTGCCTTACCTCCATTGCCGTCATCGTATCTGCCGCCAACAGGATAGATACCAAACAGGCTTATCGAGTTTTGCTGATTGCCATCCCTGTTAACTCCTGTGGACCCGAAATAAATAGAAACAAAGGCTCCATCCCTATATTCCGTATTACTTTGAGCGGCATCAGCCGGTTTTAATTGATTGTAGATATAATAAGGAATACGGGGGTCTTCAATACCTGTATTGATATTAGGATTGTAGCCCTTTAATATTTCATAAAACCATGGGCTTACATGATTGCTTCTTTGAGTAGCATAGTAATCTCCAAAACCAGGATTGCGGTCATCCGTTGCCCCTAACGGGCCAAAAGGCAATAAGAAGCTTTCTTTGGTCGCATTAATCAAAGTAGAAGGAGAAGCCAGAAGGGCTGTAACCTGTGAAGATACGTTCTGCACTTCCCTTATCTGGGTATATAATTTTAATTTAATGGTATTAGCAGCTTTGATCCATTTTGAAACAGAGCCGCCATAGATCACATCATCAGACCCTGGTGTGGATAGATTGGTGGCAGTAGTATTTTTAAGATCAGCAATCCCATCGTCCAGCATCTTCAACAATTGGGGGTAAATGTCTGAACCTTTATCAAACTTAGGTTGCCTGGTGCCACCTTTAAAATTATTGAACTCAGAGTAGGGAGCATCCGCCCAAACATCCACAACCTGGCTGAAGGCATAGGCTTTTAATATTTTAGCTATACCGGCATAGACCAGGTTATCTTCCGCTGTGGCTTGTTTAATGATCACATCAATATCAGGGAGTAGTTGTTGAAAAATTTTATCCCATACAAAATCCAGGTCAGCGCCTTTTAATGCGTATTGATTGGCTTCTTCACGGGTACTCATCTGATGAGTATAAACTGCAAGAAATCCCGACAAAGTAACATTAGTGTTCGTCATGTCTCCTCCGCCAAATGACAATGCTACACCCAGGCTTTGTTCTGCTGAAGTAAGAAGCGTACTTGTAGGTACCGCAATGGGGTCATTTACATTTTCGTTTACGTCCAGGTATTTTTTACAGCCTGTTCCCATGAGTAATAATAGGGCAGCGATAAAAAATAGTATGTTTTTATTTGGTTTCATAGCTGAAAAATTAGAGGTGCATTAAAAAGTTACATTAAGATTAACGCCTACTCTCCTGGTGGTAGGAGCGGCAGAAAGCTCAAGCCCCTGAATAGGTGTAGAACCGTAAGAATTTACTTCCGGATCAAAATTGGTGTGCTTTGGAACATTCGGGGCCAGGTACCAGAGATTGTGGCCGCTAACACTGAACCTTACGGCTGAGAGCCCTAATTTTGAAGCAAGAGTTTTAGGAAAATCATATCCTAATGTCAGATCTCTTAACCGGTAAACAGTGGCATCCCAGATATTATATTCATCAGATGCATTGATACCAAAGGTTGCGCTTGCGCCACCTCCTGCGAAATACAGATCATTAGTGGTAATGCGGGTTTGGTTAGGCACCGTTTTACCTCCAACCAATATGGGTTCATGGGTATTGGGGTCGCCATATACTCCCGGAATGACCCATAAAGAATTACCACGGTCTTTGGTATCGAGGGTAACCCCTCTGCCAAGCAAAGAAGCTACAGTAACAGATGAAATATCACCTCCTTGTGTCATATCAAATAAAAAGGAAAGGGAAAAGCCTTTATATGACAGGTTATTTGTAATACCTAATTTATAATCCGGGTTAGGATCTCCTATATAACCAGGATCTTTGCTCTCAATCATCATACCTGTGCTGGGATCAATCAGGGGAAGGCCATTAGTGGCCCTATCCACTTTGGTACCATATAAAAAGCCGAAAGGCAAGCCAGGCTCCAGGTAAGTCTGGATTCCACCGGTAAAACCACCACCAAGCGCTGTTCTGGTAAGGCCTTCAGCCAATTTTACTACCAGGTTCTTATTTTTGGTAAAGGCTCCTCTGATCTCCCATAAAAAATTATTGGTCATTACAGGGCGTAGCGTAAGCCCGATCTCAATTCCCTTATTACTTATTTCTCCAATATTGGTTAAAAAGCTACTGTAACCGGTACTGCGCGGTATATCAACAGCATAAATAAGATCAGTAGTAATTTTGCTATATACAGTAGCATCTAAATTCACCCTGCGTTTAAACAAGGAGAGATCCAACCCTCCTTCCCATTCCTGGGTAAATTCAGGTGTCAAATTAGGGTCAACAGTCTGTGAGACAAAATCAGTCGAAGGGGTTGTACTTAGGCTTGTAGTTGGCTGCCCCAGGAAGTTCGGATTAATTTTAAAAACATCCTGTCCCTGGTTGGAAGGCGCATCATTACCCACTTTGGCCCATCCTACTCTTATCTTGCTATAGTCCAGCCAGTTCGATTGTAAATTAAGCGCGTCTGTCCACACCAAAGACCCTGATACCTGCGGATAGAAATAACTTGCATTTCTATAAGGCAGCGTAGAAGTGAGATCATTACGGCCCGACACATTAAGAAAAGCAAAGTTTTTATAACCTAATGTAGCATCTGCAAAGAGACCTACCAATCTTTGCTTATATCTGCTATCATCGCCAAAACTTTGAGTAGCTGTATTTTTAAGACTGTATATTCCCGGAACCACAAAGTCAAGGCCTGTGTTGGTTTGCCTCCTCGAAATCCTTTGGTTAATATCATTGCCTAATTTAACATCAAGCGTGAAGTCATTTCCTATTTTTGGATTAAATGCAGCTATAAAGGTAGATTGCAGTTCTGTCTCTTTATAACCGTCTTCCACTATTCTTCCTAACCCGTTGGCTGCCCTGGAAAACTCCTGGGTTATTTCATCCCTTGAAAGGTTTACGGTGTTGGTTCCAAAATTATAAGAAAGATTGAACCAATTGTTTACTTTATAAGCCAATCGAATGCCGGTAATAATTCGTTCTTCAACGGTTGTAGCTACATTATTACGTGCTGCCCAGTGCGGATTGTCAAACTGAGCGCCGCCATTAGGAATAAGCGGCCTTCCAAGCGCATCCTGGTAAGGGAGGCTTAGATCCCAGTTCCTGGCTAAGAAAAGCGACCGTGCAAAAACGGAAGATGCGCCATCCACCTGGTTCTCACCAAAGTAGCTACCATTTTGTTGTGACCGTGAATAACTGAAATTTCCGCCAATGGTTAATCCTTTATACTTAGTTTGCCCACCAAGTCCCAAATTGTTTTTTGTGTAGTTTGATTTTTCAACATATCCATTATGCATTAAGTTTGAAGCGGTCAATGCTATGGAGCTGTTGGCATCGCCTCCATTTACAGAAATAGAATTTTCATATACTGTACCCGTTCTGAACAGGTCTTTTACATTATTGGGGCGGGGAATATAAGCCATATTGCCATTGGCAGCAAAAAGTTCCGGATAAGCGTCAAGATATTCCGGCCATGCTGGAACTGAATCAACTCCGGAAGCGCTTGAGCCGATCACATTTCCTCCGCCGTCATAGACATTTCCCAAACCAAATTTAGGCCCCCAGGAGCCATTGGAATTCTGATATAAAAATTGAGATCCTGCGCCATAGAGATTCTGATAATCAGGCAAATTAGCGATCGTTTCAAGAGAAAAGGAGCTTCTGTAATTTACATTAAGAGGTTTTGAACCTTTTTTGGCGCTACCCGATTTTGTGGTGATAAGCACTACGCCTCTTGAAGCTCTTGACCCGTAAAGAGCTGCCGCAGCAGCGCCTTTTAAAACCGTAAATGTTTCAATATCATTGGGGTCAAGGTCTGCTATCCCGCTGCCATAAGCAGTACCGCCCTGGGTTTGAGTGGTAGTGGTTATTTGTTCATTGCTGTAGGGAATTCCATCTACTACAAAAAGAGGTTGGGTCTCCAGGCCAAACGAAGAATTTCCCCTGATTTGGATCCTGGTGGCCGCCCCAGGCATACCCTGCGAAGTTCTGATATCTACTCCCGGCACAGTCCCTTGTAAATTTTTCAACAGATCCGGTTCGGATTTTTGTATTAAAGTTGAGGGGTCAACTTTTGAAACTGCATATCCAATAGCCTTTTCAGCGCGCTTGATACCAAAAGCTGTGACTACTACTTCAGCCAGCCGCGCAGTGGCCTGTAAAGTAACATTTATTGAATTCTGGTCGGAAACTTTTACTTCCGCATCAGAAAAATTAACAGAACTAACAACCAAAACATCTCCTGGCCTTGCTTCAATAGAAAACTGCCCCAGGGAATTTGCAGATGTTCCCACATTACTTCCCTTGATCTGTATGGAAGCGCCATCTATAGGTTGCCCGGATACGTCGGTTACTGTGCCTGTGATTGTATGTGTTTGTGCAAAAACAAATATTCCGGAAAACAGGAATAGTGTTAAGAGTAAGGTAAATTTCTTCATGGGGGTTTAATTTACAAAATGCAAAGATAGTAACGAACCTACTTATATAAAAAATAGTAACGAAGCTATTTATATAAAAGTATAAGACACCCTATTTATTTTTTTCGCTGCTTTTATAGTAGAATTACATTATAATTTCCCTTTTGCTAAAGGTCAATAATAGAACGGGGAGTAGTATTAAATTAGTAAGTGTAGCCGTAAATAGTGTAATAGAAGTGAGCCATCCCAGAGATTGGGTACCGCCAAAACCGCTAAAACAAAAAATAACAAACCCTGCAATTAATACCAATGAGGTATAGAGAATACTTAACCCTGTGTGTTTTATTGTTTCAGAGACGGTTAATTTCACATTGTAATTATTGGAAGGAAGCTCCTGTTTATAATTTACCAGAAAGCGTATCGTGACATCTATGGCAATTCCCAGCGTTACGCTAAAAATTAATACAGTAGAAGGTTTCAGCCTCACTCCTGCCCAGCCCATAATGCCGGCGGTTACAATTAAAGGAATAATGTTAGGTATTAAAGAACAGATCAATACCCGCAGTGACCTGAATAAATATAACATACAAAGTGATATAAATAAAAATGCCCACAACAGGCTTTCTTTTAAGCCATTTATAATATAAATGCTTCCTTCCAGGAATGTGACCGTAGAGCCGGTAAATGTGACTTTATATTTTGATGAATCAAAAAGCTTGTTGGTTTGTTTTTCCAGGTTATTTAGAATTACAGGCAGTTTATTAGTTCCTACATCAGCCATATTTATACTCATGCGCGTTCTTTCCCTTGCGGTATCTATAAAGCTGGTAAGAACTTTTGAAAGATTATTTTTACCATCACTGTCTTCTTGCGGACGAAGATAATCTCCTATAAAAGCTATATCGAATGAATTAGGCAGAGCATAGTTAGAAGGGTCGCCACTGTAAAATCCCTGTTTTACAAATTTAATACCCTCAGCAATAGAAAGAGGCCGACTCATTTCTTTTTGAGACTTGATATAAGAAGAAAGCGAATCCATTTTTACCAGAACGGGTAATATCTTCGTTCCTGTAAGTCCATGCCTCTTCTTCGTATCTATTACGATTTCAAGTGGCATTACTCCTTTAAAATTATTTTCAAAAAATTTAAGATCAGTATATATTTTGTCTGTCCTGGGCAGATCATCTACAATAAAACCCTCCGTCTTCAATTTAGAAATGCCCAATACGGATAGGATAATCAAAACCGAAGTAAGGGCATATACCGTTTTCTTATGGTTAAATACCCATCGCTCAATTCTTAATAAAAGGTTGGTAAAGAATTTTACATCAAGATATTTTAATTGCTTTTTACCAGGTATATTCATAAAACTCAATACGCCCGGCAACAGAATAAAAGAAATCACAAAGATCAGCATGATGCTTAATCCTGCCACCTCGCCAAACTCTTTAAGAATAGCGCTTTGAGTGAGGGCGAATACAGCAAAACCTATTGCGGCAGTGAGATTACAGAAAAGAGTAACAATCCCCATCTTGCTTATCATATCAATCAATGACTGTTCTTTATCTCCTGATTTCTTAAATGAAGAATGATATTTATTTAAGAAATAAATACAATTAGGAATGCCTATCACCACTACCAATGGTGGAATTAATGCAGTAAGTAAAGTTATTTTATATCCAAAAAGATACATGATGCCGAAACTCCAGATAACGCTAATGACCACTACAAGCAATGATAATAATGCAGTCTTTACTGAACGGAACATTAATAATAATATCAAGGCAGAAAGGAGAAGGGAGCCTATAATAAACCATTTCATTTCGCGGGCGATCCGGTCTGCCACTTGTGTCCGTATCAGGGGCAATCCGCTGATGTGTGTTGGTATTTTCGTGGTAGCAGTATATTGGTTTGTGCGGCTAATAATATCGTTGATTACTTTGGTACGTCCCTGAGAGTTGAGAATATCTTTATTAATACGAACAACTAATAAGTAAGCATTGGTAGCAGGGTTATAGAGAAGTGATCTGTAAAAAGGAAGTGAATCAAGAGTTTGTATGCTACTATCCATCTGCGCCTGTGTATGCAGGCCTTTAGGAAAAACAGGGTTAGCTATTAATCTTTTAGAAGCAGTATCCTTTGCCAGGCTTACAGCATTTGAAACACTCAATACATCTTCTATATACGGAACTGTTTTTAATTCGTCATTCAGTTTGCGGAATGCTTCAAAATTATCAGGCTTGAAAAAATCTTTGGTTTGAACGCCTATTACCAAAACATTTCCATCATCGCCAAACCGGCTTTTAAAAGAAAGATAATCCTGGTACTTTGGATTATCAACAGGAATGGCCTTTGAAAATTCGTAGCTGAGCTTCACTTTACTTGCGAAAAAAGCCATGATAGCCGTTGTTGCAAATAATAATATTAATAGAAGTATCCGGTTCTTTAAAACAAATTTCGCCAGGCGTTGCCACATAATTTATAAAATCAAAAATCAAAAATCAAGAACCAAAAACCACGAATCAAGAACCTATGCAAATGCACTCTCTTTAATGCCGTTGGTCGGAGACCAGACGGCGGCAGAAATTGACCATTCACTATTCACCACTGACCTAATAATCCAATTGCAAGCCAAGCCTGTCTTTCAATTGTTTTACCAAAGGATATTCTTCTATTATCTTTAAATATTGCTGTTTCGTATTCAAATGTTCTTCTACAACTACGTTCTCATTCTTTTCTTCAATCAATACTACCTTGTAAGTTAAATACCGGTTATTAAAATGTGATTGAAGATGGGTGATCAATTCTCCTCTTTCAGCTTCAATAAATTTTTGCTGCAAATTACTATTCGTAATTATTTCAATACAATTGGCATCAATAATATGAAGCGTTGCCGACTTAAAATGAGTTATTGCAGAATTGTTGTTATTCCTCGCCAATTCTTCAATATACTGTCCCCATGCTATATATAATTCTTCCTCATTTAAGTCAACAGCCTGTATCTTCTTATTTTCAGATGCAACTTTTTCTCTTATTTTTTCCAGTGAACTTAAATTTCTAAGTTTCGTTTGAGAAAGGACGGGCTTAACAAAAGTATGATCAACAGCGGGTTTTACTGGGGCTGGCGATAATACCTCTTTTTCAATGATCAGCTTTGCAGTATCATTTTCAGGATGGTTTCCGGAGATATTATTCTTTTTAGCAGATGAATCGTTGGGCCTTGAAATGGCTTCCGGTTTTACTTTATTAGCAATGGGTGAAAGCGCTTTAAACGATACAGCCCTTACTGTATCAAGCTGTTTTTTTTTTGATAGCTGCCCATTATCTTCCACTAATTCAATTGCCTGATGGAGGTAGCACAATTTGATAAAGGTAAGTTCCACATGCAGCCGCTTATTTTTGGCAAGGCGATAATTAATTTCGGATTCGTTCAAAATATTCAGAGCGCTCAATAACCATGCATCATTGATACGGGAAGCGGTTTCCAGGTACCGTTGTTTAAAGCCTTCCGGAACTTCAAGTAAAACAGCCACCTTAGCATCTTTACTTACCAACAAATTCCGTAAAAATTCTGCAAGCCCGTTTAGCACCAGGTCTCCCTCAAATCCTTTGCGATTGATCTCATCATATAAGAGGATCGCTTCGCCGGTATTTTGCTGCTGCATAAAATCAACAAGACGAAAATAATAATCTTCATCGAGTATATTCAGGTGCTCAAGCGTGTTGGCATACGTTACCGATCCATTGGTAAAGCTTACAATTTTATCAAGAATACTCAATCCATCTCTCATGCACCCTTCACTTTTTTGGGCTATGATGTGCAATGCGGTCTCATCAGCAGTAATATTTTCTTTCCTGCAAATTTCCTGCAGATGCTCAACCGTATCCTCATTGGTGATCCTTTTAAAATCAAATATCTGGCAACGGGATAAAATAGTCGGGATGATCTTATGCTTCTCTGTTGTAGCCAAAATAAAGATCGCGAATGGAGGTGGCTCTTCCAAAGTTTTTAAAAAGGCATTGAAAGCGGCAGAGCTCAGCATGTGAACTTCATCCACAATATACACCTTGTATTTGCCGGCCTGGGGAGCAAACCTGACTTGCGTTACCAATTCACGTATATCGTCAACAGAGTTATTACTGGCTGCATCCAGCTCATGGATATTCAAAGAGGTGCCATTATCAAAAGAAATGCAGGAATTACAAACATTACAGGCTTCACCTTCAGGCGTTCTGTTTTCACAATTGATGGTTTTCGCCAATATTCTTGCACAGGTAGTTTTGCCCACGCCACGAGGGCCACAAAATAAAAATGCATGAGCAAGCTGGTTGTTCTTTATAGCATTTTTTAATGTGGTAGTTATATGAGACTGCCCGACAACCGTACTAAAATTTTGCGGGCGATATTTTCGTGCAGATACAATGAATTTATCCATAATGAAAGAAGACAAATTTAATAAAATAAATCAGAACCCTTTCACTTATTCACTTATGGCATTGCCTGGAAAGGGCTGATCAATTCTTATCAAATACGGATAAAATGAATCATTATGAATTTTTGGACTTAATAAGCTTCCTGTGATAAATAAACCATTAAGGAATTAATAAGAACTTAACTTTTCTTAACCTCTTAATGGTTACCGGGAAGGCAATTTAAAAAATTACTTCTTTGCATTTTTTGCATTACCGCTTATGTTTGCATCTATTTTTATAAAAATGAAAGTAACCGATCATATACAGGGGCGTAAGGACACTATTATTTCTTTTGAAATACTACCACCTTTGAAGGGAAAAACCATTGAATCTATCTACAATAATCTTGACCCTTTGATGGAGTTCAAGCCTGCTTTCATTAATGTAACTTATCACCGAAGTGAACAGGTGTTTAAAAAGCGGGCAGACGGTACGTTTGAAAAAATTGAAGTTCGTAAGCGGCCGGGCACTGTAGGTATCTGCGCTGCCATCATGAATCATTATAAAGTGGACGCAGTTCCCCATTTAATTTGCGGAGGATTTAATGCACAGGAAACTGAAAATGCTTTGATAGATCTTGCATTTCTCGGTATTGATAATTTGCTGGTTCTACGCGGGGATGCGCCGAAAAATGAGACCTTATTTGAGCCCGAAGAAGGAGGCCATTCTTATGCCATTGATCTGCTAAAGCAGGCAGTAAACCTGAATCACGGTATTTATCTTGAAGAAGATATCCGGGATGGCTACAAAACACAGTTCTGTATAGGAGTGGCAGGTTACCCTGAAAAACATTTTGAAGCGCCCAATCTTCAAAGCGACCTTCGTTATTTAAAGATGAAGGTAGATGCAGGCGCTGATTATATCACTACTCAAATGTTTTTTGACAATAAAAAATATTTTGAATTTGTAAAGAATTGCAGGGAAGCGGGAATTGAAGTACCTATTATTCCCGGGTTAAAACCCATAACCACCAAAAGACAGCTTTCAGTGCTTCCCAGAACTTTCCACGTAGATATTCCTACCGAGCTTAGCAACGAGATCATGAAATGCAAGACCGATAGCGAAGTAGAAATAGTAGGCACCGAATGGTTGTTGCAGCAATCAAGAGAATTGAAAAGGGAAGGCGCTCCTGTGCTGCATTATTATACATTGAGTAAGCCAAATATTATTGCCAATGTGGTAAAAGAAATTCTTTAAAGAATAAAAGCATTGATTTCTTCTTTTATAAAAAAGCCAGCATAATGCCGGCTTTATATTTTCAAGGGGTTCGTAGAAAATCAGTATAATTACCTGCCTAATGGTATTCCTAACGAAACACTTACAGTGCGATATTTATTTTTATTATTAGAACTATTATTGGTTTCTGTAGAATTGATCTTAGCCATTCCTAATCCGTAATTGGCTTTTATAATCACTTTACCCATATCAAATCCTGCGCCTACGTTCACTCCATAATCAAATCGTTTCAGCTTATTATAACTGGCGTCTTCCTGCTGGCTTGTGGAAGGATCATCATTATTAAATTTGATATCGCTCGTGGTATGAGAAACTACTCCTAAAAACTTGGTTTCCATTTTGGATTTTCCGGCAATACCCATTGCTACATAAGGGCCTGCATTAATAAAAATATTGTCCTTGCTTTCAAGTGGCAGGCGAAGAACAAAATTGATTGGTAATTCAAGGTAAAGTGGATTAAATGTGGTTTTCACATAATTATCATCTGTAGATGAGGTTAGGTAAGTATTGGATTTAGCGCCTTTTCCATTAAGTAATAAGCCTGCTTCAAGAGCAATTGGCTCGGTAGAATTGGACCTGGCCATAATGCCCACATTAAAAGTAGTAAGCATATTACTGTTTTGGGTCGAGCCGGAGTTTGATGTACTGATATTTGCAAAGTTTGCACCGCCTTGTACATATATCTGTGACTTTACAGTCGTAAAAAATCCTGCAAAAATTGCGAGAGCTAATAATTTTTTCATTACTTAGGTTTTAGTTTTTAAAGAGTTACGTTTGCCCCGTATTTTCAAAAACTTTGCCAACCCAGTAAAAATAAAAAAATGAATTATATAAATATTTGCTAAAGAATTTTTTACGCAGATATAAAATAGGGTAATAGGCTTCTTCTTACATCATTTCAACGCTGCCTGCAGCGCTTTCTCATTCACCTTTACAAGATATTTTTCTTTCAATTGGTTCACCCATTTTTCCTCAAGTTCATTTTGATAATCACTTATGACCGATCCACGTTGCAAAACCCGGCAAGTACGTTATATCTTATTTACATTATGGGTATTTGAGTTTTCGTTTATTTTATTAAAAGAACATAAGAAAATTAGGAATTATGCAAGTCATACCATTCTCTCGCTTTACCAGCAAGATCAATTCCGTTTAAAATGCGTTCTCTATTTTCTTCAATGGTGGGTTTCCAAAAAGTTTGTAGAAAGCCCAACAATCTAGAATGATCAATATGAGAACTGCAAAAATCTATAGTATTCAATATACTTTTCTCATTGTCAGCATGGAAACTTCCTGTAGGAATCTGATCATAACCATTAGCCTCAAGATCAATGTATGCTTTGACAGCAGAATTATCAGATCCATTTAATGGTGTTAAATTAAATTTTTCCCCATAGTACCAATTACTTTGGACGACCGATTTCGGCATATTTTTAAAAAACAATCCAGGGTGGTGCCACACATAGTCAGACCAAATCCATGGCCGAGAGCCAATCTTTTCCACTTCCCCAATTAAATAATAAAAATCACCCCACCACACATCGTTCTTTCGAACCATAGCATAATCATAGTGTGTTTGGTGTTCCATTGTCTCCTCATCCATACCTAAATGAAAGAATCTTGGCTTATTAAAAAGATCATATACTTCCCTAATAAGATCGCTACAAACCTCATAATACTTTTTAGTAGATAACATACGAGAGTAGCTTTTTAACCAAGTATCATGAGCCGCGGAAAAATTTAACTTAGGTATTGGCTCTAATCCTAATTCCCGCATTTTACTCAATTCTTCTCCCAGTCTCGTCGCAGACCATGCGTTGTTTACAGCAATTTCCGGATGGCTCTCATATTTAACAGCATCTCCCAAATCAATAACAACCATATTCATCCTGTTTTTTGCCATTGCGTTTATAGCATCATTCCATAGGGATTCACTTAGTCTAAGATCTGGTCTAAAACCTCTAAACGGTCTATGCGGAGAGATAAATTCCTCCCACATATTAAAACTTAAATGTAGAAGACATGCCCAAATTTTATTATCAGAGGGTTTCCTCCTATAAAACAAAAACTCACGACCCGAATGCTGTAGTTCCATTTAATAATTTTGGATAGATATGAAAAATAATGTAAATAGATCATTATAAATAAACAGTATCTCCTGAAGCTATGCTTTCATAACAAGCATTCATAGCTCTGATAGTTTCCTTATGCCAGATCAAATTAATTTTAGGCGTTTTTTTATTTCGAATACAATCTACAAATTCATCCATCATCCCAATCCATTCATCGAAATAAGTATATTGAACAGTATACCTGTCATTCGGAACACCATTATGATAGATATTCGGACCAAAACAATCTGCCAATAATACTCCTTTTTCACCGCTGATACTTACATTCACCTCCATCCTTTTGGGATAAATCTCCCATCCCGGGCCAGGAATTTCTAAACGCTCTTCTAACCGGGACCAGGATGGATCGAATAGAAAACCAACTCCATTCTTCATTTTTCCATTTACCAATAGGTTATCTTCAACCGGAATATCTTTTCTGATATTTTGACCGGCTTCAGCATATAGGTAATCAAACTCGCTATTAGTAAGACATCGGATCATATCAAACACATGCGGATGATCTGCAAGAGCCCCGCCACGGAAACGATTGTCTCCCGGCATAAGCAGCACTCGCTTACCATAACTGTCTTCAGGAACACCCTGCCAGGGAAACGCCCATACAGGCGACAGAGTAATATTAGTAGCATTGATGACGTTGATTTTTCCCAATTCATTGTCTGAAACAAGTTGCTTTATCCGGGACATTACCGGATTATAATGCAGTTCCAACTCCACCTGGCAAACGATACCACTATGTTCTACCATTTCAATCATTTCTTCATATTCCTCCATATCAAAGCTGGGAATTTTCATACAAAGTATGTGTATATGCCGTTGCGTACAAGTCCTGAATTGCTGAAGATGCTCCTTATTAGCCGAAGCCATTACTACGGCCTCTATTTCTGGATGACGATCAAACATTTCCTGCTCGTTTGTATAACAAGGAATACCGTAATTGCCACTTAGAAAAACATTTTTAATTCTTTCTGTTTCAGCATAGGCTGCTACCCACTCTAAATTAGGATTCTCTTTTAATGTTTGAAAGTATTTTCTTGAATGACCATGTGTTAAAGATAATATGGCTATTTTAATTGGTTTCATAGGTATAAGTTGATTCATTTTTAAAATTAATTTTTTTGCACTCTTTATCAGATTTAAATATTGCTTTAACCAGACTAACAAGATGATTATGCTGCTTACGCCATTCAGTAATTAAATCAGGACTTTTCAATACTTGAAACGCTGCCCGGATGTGATCAATCTGTAGGTCATCGAAGCCATATAGTTCCATATCTACATCGGTATATCTGATCTCTCCTTTTTCAGTAAAACTATAAACAGAACTTTGGGCAACCTGGGTATCTACCACCAAATCGCTGGCAACACCCCTACGACCAATAATCTCGTGTCTATCCTGCAAAATAGAATTCACAGGAAGTTGGACACTCACTTCTATACTGCATAAAATGTCATTATCGAGTTTCAAAATAACATTACCTGCCCGGTCATTATTAAAAATCGCCTGTATTGAAACGATTTTCCCATTTCCGATAAATTCGAGTAAGTCCATTTCCCTATATAAGAGTGTGGCCAAAGACCACTTGTCTCTGCTACCCATAGAGGAAATACGAAATAAACAAACCTCTTCTATTACACCATCTAACACTATCTTTCTTAACTCTGTAAATTTGCGCTTCATACGCCATATCAATAGCGGAATCTCATTCTTTTCCAGCCAGGTATCAAAAAATTCATACCCGGGCTGCAAGCTAAGTATGCCTTGTTGAGCTGGTCCATACAATTGAATAGGGGCTGAAGACTGAATGTTATACTTGTTCATTAAATACATCAAAGCATTCTCAACATCTTTTTTATTTTTTTTCAATTTCATCTCTATGATCTTTTTAATAATTTTTCTTAATGAAGAATCTAATTCTCAAAAGGCATATTCCTAACTGTTACGGGTTGATGGCGAAATCAATTGGGAAGAGATACCGTGGGCAGTCCATACTACCTATGATAATTCAACCGGACGATCAAAATCTATTTAAAGTTTAAAGAGATTTAACCCTCGGCAAATATTTATTTATGTATTTAGAATTCAGTTCATCACCACCAGGAGCGTTGGCGCTAGACCATACCGGAGGTTTTATATTTCTTTCAACACATTTTTTTACAGTTGCTATTTCCAGACGATGGGCTATGTAAAAATCTGCTATATTGGAGGCGGGGGCAATAGGTGTGTCAAATCCTTCTACCTTCATAACTGCATCACCTACCGGATTATAATCATCAATACATACATCTGCCAAATCAAAGATATTTTTCTTACTCGGGTGCCTGATAAAATGATCTTCGGGTATTTCATTTTGCCAATAAGAAGAACTAATTGCAATAATTTTGGCTCCTCTTTCTTTCGCTTCCAGTGCTGCATCTATTGTAGCAGCATTGATACCAATATTGTGAAAAATAATAAACACTTCATCTTTTTGTATGCGGTAATATTTTACAATACTTCTTCCGTAGTTTACTGTACGTTCTAACTCAATATATTTCAACGCCTGGTTAAATACAGAAAGCCCTGTTTCCATAACCGGGTTAATATTAGCCAGCCCTCCAGCTCTAAAAAATATTTCTCCCATAACTAATGTAGTATGCCCCCCTCCACCATATACATGTATTAATTGATCTTTAGCAATAGCTTCTGTCATTAATTCAGCAGCTTTTTCAATATTTTCAGATTGCTCCAACTCAATCCTTTTTAGCAGGCCAATTATCTGATCCAGATAGCCTAAATCATTATTATCCATTTTCTATTTTTTTTTATTTGTTATTAAATAATTTTTATCTAACACTTCCCCATAAGCCTCACCTAACATATCCCACATTTCTAAAGCATGAGGCGGAGCAAGGACGGTACCATGTCCGCCGCGGTAAGTCCAAGCGAAAAGGCTCTCTACACCCATCTCTGAATACAGATGAACAATTTCTTTTATTTCCTCTATTTTATCTGGCTCCTGGAAATAATTCATAAGCCATCGCTGAGAACCTTTCCCATACTTTTTAGCTATATCCAGTGTCCTTTCTGTAATCGAATTAAAATAGCTTCGGGGAAGTTTATAACTGATAATGGTTGTACTAAATACATCAAAAACATCTACCTTACCTACCTTATCCCAATTATCATAACCACGGTTTTCTTTTACATAATAATTATTAATAGTGGCATGTACACAACATACAATTTTGCTATCAGGGCGGATTTGCTTAATTATACGGGAAGCTGTTTCCAGAATTTCCAAAGCACTGCTTTCGCGAAAGGCAACCACCTCTTTGGTTAGAATACGCGGCATTTCATATCCATATAGCTGTTCAAATTTTTTCTGACACACTGTGCAACGACATGACCAGTCGTCTCCAGGTCCACCGGTAATAGATGCATAGCTTTTGGGTAGTGCATAATGAGGTTCATCCCAAAAGAACCCGTGAGCATCCACTTCCAAAGCCAGCTTTTCGCATATATCATAAAAATAATCGCGAAAGGCTTTTGTATTAAAACAGGCGGCAGATAATGGTTCATTTGTGAAAGCTGACACCTGCCTGTTTCCTGAATTATTAGTTAGAAAAATGCTCGGTGGCTCACCGCCAAACCATTTGCCAATACCCCATGTATCTAGATAAACCTTCAACCCAAGATCTTTGGCAACTTTGGCAACTTTTACAATATTGGGAAACCAAAAATCAATATCGAATTCTGAAAGGGCTAATATTACTGCATTACAATTATGCTCTATCATCTCCCTGAAATCCTTTTCGGCATGTTCCGGATAGCTAATTCCATAGTAGCTTACTCCAGTCTCTTTTACGCTCATTTGAATTATTTAAATTAACTTTTACAGAACTTTATAAAAAAATAAACCTTATTTTGAATCAGTATTCTGATAATAAAACAAACCTTCTATACCAAAACTATTTTTGGCTTCTTTCATACAATTTTCTGGCGTTTCCAGTCAGCTCAATTCCTTCTATAATGAGGTTCCTGTACTGCTCTATAGTTGGCTTCCAAAAGGTTTGTAAAAATCCAAGCAATTTAGAATCATTAAAATTTTTACGGGCGAATTCGACGGTATTGCCTATACTTTTGGGATTATTTTGATCATTACTCCCGGTAGGGATCTGATCATAACCACGAGCTGCAAGATCTATATATGTATTTACACGTTTTTGTGTAAATTCATCCAGTAATTTCGGATTAAAAGCTTCCCCATAGTACCAGTTGCTTTGAACCACAGATTTTGGCATCTTTTTATAAAACATTTCGGGATGGTGCCATACATAATCTGACCACACCCAGGGGCGCGCTCCCGCCTTTTCAACTTCGCCGATTAAAAAATAAAAATCACCCCACCAAAGATCATTTTGACGAACAACAACGTAGTCACTTCTTTGCTGATGGGCCGCAGTTTCCTCATCCATACCCAGATGAAAAAAACGTGGTTTATTAAACAAATAGGTAGCTTCAGCAATGAGATCACTACATACTTTATAGTACTCTTTTGTTGAAACCATTCGGGAATAAGTCTTTAACCATGCATCATGTGTTGCAGAAAAATTCAACATTGGAATAGGTTCTATTCCAAGTTTTCTTATTTTATCTAATTCATTTCTTAAACGACTTGTAGTCCACGCATTCCTCACAGCTATTTCCGGATGGCTATCCCATTGAACTGAATCATCCAAATTGATGAGAACCATATTAATTCCTGAATTAGCCATTTTTACCAATGCATCGTTCCACAACGATTCACTATTTTCAAACTCCTCCCTAATACCTCCATAATTTTTAATGCCTGAGGCAAAATTAAAAGACAAGTGTAACAGGCATGCCCATATTTTAGCATCGTCTGTTTGTTTACCTGATAAGAAATTGTTCTCTTTGGACAATAAAACATTTGGCAAACTACTGAGTAATCCTAATACAGATAATTCCTTAATAAATCTTCTTCTGTTCTTAAGCATAAATGTATTTTTTTGGTGAATCAATTTAAATGAGTATCCCGTCTTTGAAATTTTTTTTAATATCCCGGATTTTGATCCTTAGCCGGATCAAGTGATTGGTTATAATTAAGTTCAGATATGGGAATCGGCCATAATAATGCCTTTTGTGCTAAGTTTATCCCTTTAGCAGCATTTATATATTCTGCAGCTTTTCCAGTTCTCTTTAAATCAAGCCATCGCTTTCCTTCGGCCTGCGTTTCATATCCTCTTTCTCTAAGTACTAATTTTATAAACGATTGTTTGTTATAATCAGAAATATTGAAATCAACTGGAGAAGGTTGCAAAGGATCATAACCATAAGCCCTGCGATGTACCATATTGAGTTTTTCCATACCATCTGAAGTAGGGCTTCCTGTAGCCTGACAAGATGCTTCTGCATAGATTAATAATAGGTCTGCATAACGATATAAAGGGTAATCATTACGGGGAGTTTGTTTACCAGGATCGCTAAACTTTTTATTTAAAATTATATTTGGGCCAAGAGACACATCCCATTTATACCATCCAAACGATTTTCTAAAATCATTGTCGTTCCAATTTTTATATAAAGGACTTTCTGTGTTGCTATATATAGCATAATATCCGTTAATACCAAGATAAGGCGTATTAACACCATTAGTATATATCGGGAATGCCCAGGAAGATAATTCAGAATATTTCAAATAAAAAATCTCTTCAGAAGAAGTCGTTATAGTTGGACCAAATAGTTTATTAAAATCATCTGGTACAGTAACTTTTACTAAAGAATATTTACCTGCCTGAATAACTTCATTCGCTTTAGCAGTTGCATCAGTATAATTGCCCTGGTAAAAATATACATCGGAAAGCACCGTTTTTGCGGCCCATTTAGAAGGTCGCCCCGAATTTAGCGGAACATCAGGTAAATTAACTTCTGCAAATTTAAGATCTTCAATTATTAATTTATAGGCGTCATCAACATTACCTTTTAATTCATCACGCACATTCATGTTTTGCTCGGTGCGTATAATGACTCCACCCCAATTTCTCACTAAAAAGAAATAACACAATGCACGCAAAAATTTAGCCTCTCCAATATATGTATTTTTCATTTCATCAGTCAAGCGTTTCCCATTGGGAGTATTCTGAATTACCAGATTGGAATTACGGATACTTAAATAGAGATCGTTCCAGATTTTCCCAACCCTTGTAATATTGGTCCCATCAAGGCCTTGCAGCAGGCTGATAGGCGCATAACTGGCTCTTCCCTGAAATACATCGGCGGAGGCCTCCTGGATTGACTGATAAACTGCACCAAAACAATCGGAAACGCGGAGAGGAGAATAAGCTGCTCCTAATGCCGCATCAACCTCCGCAGGGGTATTATAGAAATTTTCCACTGCTAACGACTTGGGGTTTTCCTGCAATTCTTTATTACAGGAAATAATAGACACAATTGATATATAAAATAATATTTTTCTCATGATTAAAAATTTTTAGTGACTTTAAAATTGCACATTCAATCCTAACGTTACGGTTTTAGTAGTCGGGTAAGTGTAATAATCAATGCCTTGTGAGATAGAGTTTGCGCCTCCATAGGAATTGACCTCCGGATCCCATCCTGAATATTTGGTTAGCGTGATTAAGTTTTGTCCTGAAATAAAGATTTGTGCACCACTAAGCCAGTTAGGATTCCACCTTGAAGAAATTGGAATGTTATACGCTAATTTTATGTTCCTAAGCCGAAGATAAGAGCCATTCTCAACAAATCTGTTTGAAAAATTCATAGTCTGTTTTCTGGTAATTTTGGGATACTTTGCATTAGTATTGGTTGGGGTCCAGTGGTTATAATATACTTCTTTCAATAGATTATCTCCATATCCATAAACAAGAGCATTATCAACACTACTTATATTAGCAAGGTCATTCCCTTCTGACCCCTGAAAAAATAATGATAATTCCAGGTTTTTGTAAGAGATGGTGGAGTTGATTCCATAAATAAATTTAGGGTTAGGATTCCCTATTATGGTTTTATCTTGTTGGTTAATCAGACCATCGTTGTTCATATCTTTATACTTAATAGCGCCAGCCTCCGTATAGCCATCTTCAGTGTAACCATAAAATACTCCAACTGGTTTTCCTTCTCTCAACAGATTGACATTATCTGCAAAAACAAGCATATCTACATATCCTCCAAGTATATCCTGACTATTATACAATTTCACCACCTTCGATCTATTGAAAGAAATATTTCCGTTTATGTCCCATTTAATTTTTCTTTCAATGATGCGTGCATTCGTAGAAAGTTCAAAGCCCTGATTACGTATTTCGCCTACATTTTGCACGGTACTGGTAAAACCAAGAGAAGAAGGTAATTGAACACTATTAAGTAAATCCTTCGTGTTTTTAATATAGTAATCCAATGTGAATATAAACCGGTTTTGCAATATTGCCAGGTCTAGTCCTACATTCTGTTGCTCAGTAGTTTCCCATTTTAGATTACCAGGAAGGACTGTACTCGGAGCGAAAGTGGTATATAGCGCGTCGCCAAACACCGTTTTACCTGAATATAATTGGTTCAGTGTTGCATACGCGTTTATGGCCTGGCTTCCTGTAGCACCGTAACTAACTCTCAATTTCATATCTGATATAAATGGATTATCCTTTAGGAAATTTTCTTCTTTAAGCTTCCATGCGAAAGCCGCTGACGGGAAGTAACCCCACTTATTATTCTTAGTATATTTTGAGGAACCATCAGCACGAAAACTAACAGTGAATAGGAATCTGTTATTATAGGTATAATTTATCCTGCCTAAATATGAAATCAGTACTGATTTTGAATACCCCGAACCTGGAATGCCAGGCAAGTTTGCCGAAGCTAAATTGTAAGTTTCAGTCGCATCACTGAGAAATCCTGTTCCTGAACCGCTTAAAGAAGTATTCAAAAAGTCTTGATAGGTAAAGCCTCCTACGATTGACAATTTATGCTTTTCTGCAAATTCCTTATTATAAGTTAAAGTATTTTCATTCAATAAGCTGGTAAACTGATTGGCAGAAACACTTGCATAACCTTGAGAATTCACGTAATTTAAAGTTTGATAATAATCTGACCTGTCGTCATTATTCTCAACTCCTCCATAAATTTTTAAACTCAAACCTTCGACAGGCCGATAAATAATGGATGCGTTTGCTAATATTTTATTAGATCTCATTTCATCTGTTGTTTCATTAATAAAATTCAGCGGATTTGTCAATCCCTCGGAAACAAAAGGATATGAGGTTGCTAATACCCTATAGGAACCATCGTCGTTGTACGGCGTGAGTGTTGGCGGAGACAGCAATGCTGAACTAATCAGAGAAGCCCCGAATCTTGCTCCACCCGAATTCTGATTTGACGTGATAATTTTTGATAATATTGCAGAGTAATTTATTGAAAATTTCTTACTTATATCGTGGTTGATATTGGCAGAGATTGAATACCGCTTATAATCACTATTCTTTATAATGCCATCTTGGTCAAACACACTTCCATTAATTGAAAATTGTGTTTTTTCACTCCCACCACTTACTCTTACAGAATGATTCTGGATAGGGGCAGTTCTGAACACAAGACCCTGCCAATCAAATCCTTCACCAAATTTGCTGATTTGGTCAGCAGTGAAATAGGGTGCAGAACCATCATTAGCAGCCTGCTCATTGTAAAGTGTAGCATATTCTTTGGCATTCATCATTTTCAATTTTTTACGTAAAGATTGAAACCCAAGACTATAATTATAATCAACCTTCGTCTTCCCTGCTTTTCCTTTATTAGTAGTAATTAATACAACTCCATTAGCACCTCTTGAACCATAGATAGCAACCGCAGATGCATCCTTTAGAATTTCAATACTCTGGATATCAGAATTATTCAGAATGGAAGGATTACTGCTTGAACTTGGAAACCCGTCTATAACATATAATGGCTCATTACTTCCTCGAATTGAATTTGCTCCTCTGATTCTTACACTTATGGAACCGCCGGGGGAGCCATTATTTTGTAACACCTGCACACCAGAACTGCGACCTGATAATGCCATTAGCGGAGTAGTTGTCGCGAAAGAAGTTATTTCTTTGTTTGTTACTGAAGAAACAGCCCCCGTAAGGTCTGATTTTTTCACTGTTCCATATCCGATAGCCACAACTTCTTCTAAGGCAACTACTTGTTGAACTAAGGTTATATCTAAAACTGAATTGCTGCCTATGATAACACTTTCGCTTCTCATTCCTGACGAAGAAAAAATAAGTGTATCTGATGAATTAACATTTGAAATTGAGTACATTCCATTACTATCTGTGGTAGTGCCTTTTTGCGTACCACTAACAATTACAGATACACCCGGAATCGGAAGATGGTCAACACTCAAAACTTTTCCGGAAATTTTTTGTTGAGCGTACCCGATATCATGTAAACCAAATAGAAAGATTAATATCGCAACTGTATAAGATACGATAATTTTTTTTGTTTCTCTCATGAGCATTAATTTTAAATGATGACAAATATAGAATATATGTATTTTACATTATTGAACAAAATGTTTAATATTTAACACAAACCTAAATGTATTTTTCATTATAAAAAAATAATTTTTATATTTTATATTAAAAAATATACTTTTGACTTTTTGAAATACATCAAAATGATATTTATTAATTATGAAAAGAAATAAACTACATTATAAATGGGAGCTGATTATTTTGCTCTGGTTATGTTTTTTCTTTAATCAAGCCGATAGGCAGATATTTAATGTCGTACTACCTGACATCCGACATGAATTGGGGCTATCTTATGCAGAAATGGGATTGATAGCATCAATTCTAACTTTAGTTTATGGTTTGTTAGTACCTGTAGCAGGTTTTTTAGGTGATCTAAAAAACAAAAAAAATATAATTATTATTAGTTTGTTGGTTTGGAGTAGTGCTACTTTGCTCACCGGAATAAGCACGACATTGTTCGAGTTAATTCTGTTGCGAAGTGTTGCAACCGGTGGAGGTGAAGCTTTTTATGCACCCCCTGCCAATGCTTTAATTAGTGAATACCATAAAAAAACAAGAGCAACTGCTTTATCAATTCATCAAACAGCGCTCTATGTAGGTATTATTTCTAGTGGGTATCTTGCAGGATACATTGCTGATCTTTACGGATGGAGACGCGCCTTCTATATATTTGGGGCCTTCGGTATTATTCTGGCGATCATCATTTATTTTAGAATGAAAAAAATTTCTTCAAATAATAACGCAAGCAATATTCAGAGAAAAAGTATAAAAGAAACTTTATTGGTATTTTTCAAAAAACCGACTGCATTACTTTTAACTGCAGGTTTTTCAGGAATGCAGTTTGTTGGAATCGGATTCTTAACCTGGATGCCAACGTTTTTACATGAAAAATTTAATTTTTCGTTATCCCGCGCCGGATTCGATTCCACTTTTTATCATCATGTAGCGGCATTTATAGGGGTACTTATAGGAGCGAGAATAGCTGATACGTATTGTAAAAAATATGTGCGAATTCGTATTTTTATTCAAATGATAGGTTTATTTCTTGGAGCACCTTTTATATATTTACTGGGAGAAAGCAATTCTCTTTTAATTATTTACATTTCTCTGAGTATGTTCGGCCTTTTCCGTGGCATGTACGATTCAAATATATTTGCTTCTCTTTATGATGTAATTGAAGCACCTTTTAGATCAACAGCAACTGGAATTGTTTTAATGACTGGATTTTGTATTGCAGCCTTGTCACCTTACATTTTAGGTGTTCTCCAACCTACATTTGGTTTATCAAATGGAATAGCATTTTTATCTCTTGTTTATGTTTTTTCGGGTATATCTTTGTTAATTGCAATGAAATTGTTTTACAAGAAGGATTTGGTTGTCAATGACAGTAATCAATTAGAGGTATAAGATTGTGAATTATTAAAAATCTCTTACTCGTTTTTATGGATATCAGAGAGTTTTATTAGAATAGTTTTAAACGATTAATTGCATTTTTATAATCGAATCAATACCTGGCTTAATAAATTATCGAAACAGTTGATTTTAGTTCATCTATAATTCAAAACGAATAAAAGTTAATCATTTAAGCGAAATATAGGCAGCATCTTTTTGATTATTTAATTTAAGATTTTAATGATCCAAGTAGTAAATAGAGCTTTAGACATATTAAAAATACTCGCTCAAAATTCAGATAAAAAATTCACCTTAGGAGAAATAGCAGATACACTGAATCTAAATCATGGAACATGCGCCAACATTATTAAAACCTTGGTAAATAGAGGGTTTATAGAAAATTATGGGAAGAAACAGGGGTACAGTTTAGGCCCCGAAGCTTATCATTTAACAGATAATTTCCCTTATAAAAAGGAATTACTGGTAATCGCGTCCGAACCTATAAAAAATTTAGGGCTTAAGCTAAATGAAAGTTGCATTTTGGCTTCTTTAAAAGCGAATAATCGCATTACTCTATACCAGGTAACTAATACTCACGAACTCCAAGTGAATACCCGTCAGGAAAAAGATGCTTATTTAACTGCCACTGGAAGAGTAATTTTAGCTTTTAAAACCCCAGATGAACAAGAAAAATATATTCACGAATATGGCCTGCCTAATGAAATGTGGCCTGAGGTAAAAAACAATCGCGATCTCATCCTGGAACTCAATAAGATCAAGGAAAAACAGATGGCAATACATCATGCAGATTCAGACGTCGTTGGGCTTGCTGTTCCTATTTTTAAAAAAGATAAAGTACTTGCAAGTCTGGGGGTGTATTTACCGGAAACCAGATTTAAATATAAGTTTCAACAATCCATTATTACCGAGCTTGAAAAAACGGCTAAATATATAAATGATGAACTAAGAAAAATTGAATAATATAATTACCGGTAAGATATTGAACATGGGAAATTTAATTTGTTACTAGCAGCATCCTAAAAAGTTAGCAATAACTGATCACTACTAAAGCTAATTTTATCTTCTTACATCATTTCAACGCTGCCTGCAGCGCTTTCTCATTCACCTTTACAGGATATTTTTCTTTCAGTTGGTTCACCCATTTTTCCTCAAGTTCATTTTGATAATCACTTATGACCGATCCACGTGCATCGGCAAAGTTGCGTTGCTGCCTGCGGGGATAAAGGGTAAGAATTTTTGAGAATACAGCAGTGCCATCATTTTTATTTATTACCGGCATCGTTATTAATCCTGTAGTAAAATTGGTTCTGTCCACTACCGGTATCTGGCCCAGTTCATATCGCCCTGAGTCTGCCTGAACCTCTGCTGAATTTTGACTGATGATGTCTTTCCATTTTTTCCCTTTCTTTAATTGGGTAATACTATTTTCAGCAACTGTTTTATTGGCACAGGAAAATATAATGGCTTCTGCGCTTGCCTCCCATAAATATTTTTCCTTGTGCCGATTGTAAAAGTTAGCAAGGCCTGTGCTGTCTACAGATGCTTTTTCCCATACCTCACGCTGCATTGCCTCAAACAACATATTGCCTTCTTCAAATTCATCAACCTGGCTTTTAAAAGCAGGATTAAAGTCCTGTAATCTTGATGCATAATTAGCAGTAGCCACAGAATTGATGAAACCGGGAAACAGCGCTTCATAAGATTCGTGCATTTTCCCTGGAGTTACTTTATCCGAATTTCTTAAGTAAGTATTCCAGTCGCGAACCTTTGTTTCAGTATGGTTATTATAGGTAAATAAAACAGTGTTTTCATTTACGCCATTAACTGTAATATTTTTATTAGCTATTAAAGAACTATCACTTACCTTCCATAGATCGTGTTCATTCACTTTATTTTTCTTAAAGCCTATCTTAGGTAAAATGCCTGCAACAAACAATTCTTTCGCGGTATTGACCCGGCTATCTTTTAAAACTTCCTGTTTCAGGTTATACATAAATGCTTCATCATTCTTAGTTTCAGGTACAGGCGAAGCAGCGATCCTTTTTATAATGTGATAACCAAATTGTGTTTCAAACGGCCGGGAAATCTCCCCCTCTCTTTGAAGGGCGAACGCATGATTTTCAAAAACAGAATCATACTTTGCGGTGCCAAATTCAGGCATTACTCCCCCATTCATAAACGTTGTCTTATCATCGCTGAATTGCTTTGCTAATGCAGCAAAGTTGCCTCCATCTTCCAACACTTTGTAAATAGAATCGGCCAGTTCTTTAGCAGTTTCTTTTTGATGGCCATACCCCGGAGGTACTGCTAACAAAATCTGGGCAATACTTATTTTTCCTACTGCATGTCTTTCACCTTCATTCCCTAAAATATACCATCCTTTTTTGGTGCGGTATGGCACACTTGACTGGCCGGGCTTTAACCTATAAATAATATTTTCAAAATCATAAGGCAAAGAAAATACAGTGATAAACCCTAAGTCGCCTTTTTGTACAATGCCTGAATTATTTATTGCAGCAAGCGCCTTATCATCTTTGCTCTTGCCATTTTTTAAAAGCTGGCTTATCTCTTTGATTGTTTTATAAGCATGGCTGGTATCTGTACTTCCGGAAGGCATAAAATAATAAACTGCGTGAATGTCTTTTTGGCTACGTGCAAATGCCTCATCCATAAGTCTGTTCATTTCTTTTTCATCTTTCAAATAATTATCCTGTATCTGGCTGCGAAAGTTTTGCAGTTCAGCTTTAAGAGACGGAAGCGTATCAAGATGCATATCCCGCGCAGCCTGCACCTTTAATTTAAATTTTATATACAAGTCAAGATAGTCCCTGATAGCTTGTGAGTTATCGGTGGTGGCGGTAGTTTTATTTTTATTGTAGGCATTTAAAAATTCAGTAGTATTTACTTTATACGGGCCGTAAGAAAAAAGTATCTGGCCATAAGATGTGAAGATAAAAGCGCTAAAGGCAATTAAGAAGAAAAGCTTTTTCATTAAATGATTTTGTTAGTTTTTCAAGAACTATTTCTGCGCACTTTTTCCGGATGCTGTGTTACTCTTTATTTTTACCTGGAGTACATCATCCATCTGTTCCAGGGTTAATTTTTTTGCAATGATCTTTTTATCCTTATCTAAAAGATATAACGTAGGAGTTTGTATCACGTCATATAATTGTTTGTAAGAAGGCCTTTTTGCATCTTCAATTATTTTTTTCTGTGCATCCGTTTCATAAACGTTTATCCATCCACCCATGTTGTGCTCCTTAATAAATTTTCCCCATTGCTCTTTATCTTTTGTCTCCGTGAGCACTCCATACATTTTTACACCCTGCTTTTTCCATTTGGCATTATAGATAGAGTCAAGGCGCGGTACCTGTACACGGCAATGGCTACACTCAGGATCCCAGAAACAGATAACGATATAATCTGAAGCAATATTATATAATGGCACGGCATTGCCCTTTGCATCTACCATTTCCAGGTTGGCCGCTTGCTCTCCTATCAGGTTAGACATCAGCATATAAGCCCGGTTAGAAATGGTAGTCAATTGCTTTTCATTAAGCCAGTTGGAAACACCCTTGGAATGGTATTTTTCAAAAAGATGCACAAAGACCGCATCCTGCCCCATGTATTTGGGATTAATGTATTCATCAGTGAGCCAGTTAAGTAAAAATTTATACATTTCCGGAGACGATCTTGCAAGAAGTAACAGGTAGTCTGATTCTTTAATAATGGAATCCGGCGCAGGAGGCACAACATTTCTGAAATATTGCTCCAGCTTAGGTAAAAAGAAAGGAGTGCGTATGATACGGTCATCCATAAACGTAATTCCATCCCAATAATGTTCCCTGTAATACTGGTAATTATCCAGGGAATCCTGTCGTGTTACAGGATGAGGCTTTGAGACCTTCGGCTCCTTCATGGCATTAAGTAAGACAGCCAACATAGATTCAGGATGGTCCTTAATTATTTCATTCCGGTAATTATTTAATTCTTCATTCAACTCCTTATATCTCATTTCATGCAAAGTGCTATCTTGCCTGGTAGTTGAGCTTTTATATGCTTCTAATTCTTTTTGCAACAGAGCGCCTTTACCGGCCACAAACTTCTGGTATTGTTGAAAGAGATTATTTTCTTCCGAGCCTGTTACTATGGTTCTATTGATCAGGTCAGCCGTATCTGCTTTAATAGTAATGTCCTGCCCTTTGTCAACCAGGAAATCGTACAACTTATTTTTACCCGGAAAAACAATAGAGTAAACCCCTGGAGTAAGTTTGTCTTTGCCCTGGAAGATGGCAGTCCCTTTGGCATTTACTATAGCAGAGTCCTGCACATTCATGTTTTTTCCATAATAATAGATCAGGTAAGCAAGGCCACTGTGGTAATCCGGAGCCTGCAAGGTTACTTTATAACCCTGTGCACTTGAAGAAAAGTATCCAAATAAAGTAATCAGGAACGCTAAATATATTTTCATTTTGGAGGAGGTATTAAAAACAAAAATATTCAATTTGGGGTGGAAACAAAGATGCCGCAAAATACTTAACATTTTCATTAGCTTCACTTTTCATCATTTAATTTTGCGGCCGTGAAAAGAAAAAAAATGATAATGGAAAACATGCCTGTGACGGGTTATGCAGCAGAAGGCAAATCACTTGCACGTATAGATGGCAAAGTAATTTTCATACAGGGCGCTGTGCCTGGAGACGTAGCCGATGTATTGATCACTAAAAATAAAAAAGACTGGGCTGAAGGGAATGTTATTAAAATAAACCAGTATAGCAGTGAAAGAGTTATTCCTTTTTGTATCCACTTTGGAGTTTGTGGAGGATGCAAGTGGCAAATGCTTCCTTACCAAAAGCAGTTGGAATACAAAGAGCAGGAAGCGAGAGATATATTTAAGAGGATTGGTAAGCTGCACGATGCAGTTGTCCTCCCTATCATTGGCTCTGACGATACCATACATTACAGGAACAAACTGGAGTTCACCTTTAGCAATAAGAAATATTTAACAGGAGATGAATTTAAAGAACTTGGAGATGATGAATGGCCGGGTGGCGCTCTTGGGTATCACGTGCCGAGGCTGTACGATAAGGTCATTGACATTAAAGAATGCTGGCTGATGGACGATTTGAATAATGTGATCAGGAATGGTGTTCGAAAATTTGCAGAGGAAAATAATTATACATACTATGACATCAAAGAGCACAAGGGCTGGTTACGAAATCTGATCATTCGCTATTGTACCACCGGCGAACTGATGATCAATCTTGTTTTTGGCTACGACGATAAAAAAGAAAGGGAAAATATCTGTAATTTTTTATTAAAAGAGATACCCGGGATAAGCACACTTGTATATACCATTAATCCCAAATGGAATGACAGCCTTAATGACCTTACTCCATACGTAGTGCATGGCAAAGGTTATGTGATAGAAAAACTGGAAGATTTTAATTTTAAAATTTCTCCAAAATCTTTTTTTCAAACCAACACTAAGCAGGCAGAAAAACTTTATAAAGTAGTAAGAGAATTTGCTGCATTAAACGGCAGCGAAACCGTGTATGATCTGTATTGCGGCACAGGAAGTATTGGAATTTTTTTGAGCAACTATGTTAAAAAAATAATTGGTGTGGATGTAATAGAAGATGCAATAAATGATGCAGAAGAAAATGCACGCCTCAACCAGGTTACTCATGCTTCCTTCTTTGCAGGAGATGTAATTGAAATATGCAATGATCCATTTTTTGAATTACATGGGCGGCCTGATGTAGTGATCGTAGATCCGCCACGAGCAGGCCTTCATAACAAGCTCACGAATAAATTATTGGAAATAAATTCTCCTAAAATCGTGTATGTAAGCTGTAATATAGCCACACAGGCGCGCGACCTGCAGTTATTGAGTGAAAAATATTTTGTTGAAAAACTACAGCCGGTTGATATGTTTCCTCATACGCATCATATTGAATGTGTGGCTTTATTAAAGCTGAAAGGATAGCAGCTATTTTCCTTCACAGTGGGCGGTGGAGACACCGCCCGCGGCGTTCTCCCCCCGGTTGGTGTACTTCACCAACCGGTAACAACGATCTTACTTTTCATCACCTTCCTTTAAATCAAGGATCAAATTAGCGATCAACCCTGTCCACCCGGTTTGGTGGCTGGCGCCAAGGCCTCTTAATGTATCACCGTGAAAATATTCATGAAAGAGTACAAGATCTTTATTTTCTTCTTTTTTATAAAACCAATTGTACGAGCCATTCACCGGCCTTTCATTTTGATCATTCTTTTCAAAAATATGCAACAATCTCCTGGTAATTTCTTTGGCTACTTCTGTAAGAGAAATCCACTTACCAGATCCGGTCGGACATTCGATCTTTAGGTCATCCTGGTAAAAGGACCCGAATATTTTAATAGCATTTATAAGCAAAAAATTAACCGGTATCCACACCGGCCCACGCCAGTTAGAATTACCTCCAAACATATCAGAAGTAGAGTCGCCGGGATCGTACCGAATAGAATAACTACTTCCGCCATAATTCAGGGTATAGGGATTTTGCTGATAAAATTTAGATAAGGCTCTGATGCCTCCATCGGATAGAAATTCAGATTCATCCAGGAGATAATTAAACACGGAAGATAATTTTTCTTTGTTGACCATGGATAATAAAATGCAATCATAATCATCCTTTTCCTGTCCGGGTAAATATAAATTGTTCGCCTGGCGATAGGCTTGAAACCATTTCATTCTTACGCTGAAACCCGGTAATTGGTCAAAGACTTTTTTTTCTATTTGGGTTACGGCAAATAAAGGCGCAAGGCCTACTATCGAGCGTATTTTCAAAGGGAAGGAATCAGACTTATTTAATGAAAGCACATCATAAAAAAACTTGTCTTCTTCATTCCATAAGCCTAATTCATTGAGCGCTTCCGCGATGATCACAAAATGCTCATAAAATTTGGTTGCCGTATCTTCAAACGAAATGTCGTTGAGGGCTATCTCAATGGCGATATTCATCATATCCATCGCATACATTCCCATCCAGCTCGTACCATCCGCCTGCTCCAGGAGCATATTGCCGGGAAGCACCATGCTGCGGTTAAAAAGCCCGATATTATCAAGGCCCAAAAAGCCTCCTTCAAAAATACTGTTCCCGTCTGAGTCCTTTCTATTGACCCACCAGGTAAAGTTGATGATCAGTTTTTGAAAAATGCTTTTTAAAAAATTAAGGTCAGATATGCCATACAACTTTTGCTCTGTCTTATATATCTGCAAAGCCGCAAAGGCATGTACCGGCGGGTTTACATCACTAAAATCCCATTCATAAGCGGGCAACTGGCCCTGGGGATCCATATACCATTCACGCATGAGCAATGTCAACTGGTGCTTTGCAAAAACAGGATCAATTACAGCTAAAGTAATACAATGAAACGCTGTATCCCATGAGGCGTACCAGGGATATTCCCAATTATCCGGCATAGATAATATATCCTGGTTCTTTAAATATTTCCATTTATAATTACGCCCGTATTTTCGTTCGTCACTAATGGGTGTAATGCCATCGCTTGTATTGAGCCAACGATCCACATCATAATGATAATATTGCTTATTCCAAAGCAAGCCTGCAAAGGCCTGTCGCTGAATATTCTTTTGGTCTTCTGTGAGGGAAGAGGGATAAATTGATTCATAAAAGTCATCTGCTTCCTTTTTCCTTGTTTCAAAAATTTCTTCAAAATTTTTGGGGAAAGCATTGTCCTGCGCTTTATTACAAAGCCGAAGAAAAATACTTTGAGACTGACGCGCTTCTATTTGCAGCCGGTAAACTGGCGCACACTTAGTGCCTTGCTTTTTATCTTTTAATTTCTGGAAATCAACCCCATTAATAATGGCTTCATGAAAAGCATCTTTTACAAATTCACTCTTATTCGGCCTGTTATAAAGCCTTTGAAAATTGGTTTCATTTTCTGTAAAAAGTATATCGTTAGCTTCCTGGAAATAAAGGTAATAATCTCCCATCTTCGGATGCGTTGCGATTACCGATTGATTGTTGAGTAAGCTAATACCGGGTTTGTATTTTTCTCCTGCATATTGCCAGTTATTATAGAACCACAAAGTAGGCAAAACAGTGATAGGCGCAATTTCATTTCCCCGGTTCACTATTTCAATTTTTATAAAAATATCCTTGCTGTTATTTTTTGCATACTCTATAAAAACATCAAAATATTTATCATCATTAAAAATACCCGTATCTAAAATTTCATATTCAGGATCGAGCTTCCCCCTGCTCTCATTCTTTTGCAACAGATCTAAATAAGGATAGGCCTCCTGTGGATATTTATACAGGTATTTCATGTAATAATGAGTAGGAATATTATCAAGATAATAATACAATTCCTTCACATCTTCTCCATGATTGCCTTCCTGGTTTCCTAAACCAAAAAGCCTTTCTTTTAAAATAGCATCTTTACCATTCCACAAAGCAAGTGCAAAACACAATCGCTGATTGATGTCTGAAATACCACCCAACCCATCTTCGCCCCAGCGATAAACCCTGCTGCGCGCATGATCGTGAGGAAAATAATTCCATGCATCGCCATTTCCACTATAGTCTTCACGAATCGTTCCCCATTGCCTTTCGCTTAAATAAGGCCCCCATTTTTCCAGCGGCACTTTTTTGCACGCATTCTTTCTTAACCTTCGCTGCTCTGCATTATCAGTTCTTTTCATTTAATTTATTTTTATCCATTAGTAGAAAAACCAGGATACAGCAACATGCCGCCATCAGCATAGATAGTAGTGCCGGTGAGATAATCTGATTCATCGCTTGCAAGCCATACCGCCACTTTGCCAATATCTTCAGGGATACCAATACGCCCATAAGGGACAAGAGTAAGTAATTTGCTGAGCGCTTCAGGAGTACTCCACGCAGCTTCATTAATATGAGTTTGTATGGCCCCGGGGCCAATAGCATTGATTCGTATTTTCTTTGGTGCAAGCTCCTGCGCCATACTCTTCATCATCATCTCAATGCCTCCTTTACTGGCAGCATAATTAACATGGCCTGCCCAGGGAATTACCTGGTGTACGCTACTCATACAAATAATTTTTCCGGCAGCAGCGCTCCTTTCAGGAACCGCGCCTCTCCTTAAAAATTCCCTAACGGCTTCGCGTGCGCATAAAAATTGTCCTGTAAGGTTTACGTTAATTACCGATTGCCAATCGGCAAGGCTCATGCTTTCCAGCGGGGCATCTTTTTGTATGCCGGCATTATTAACCAGTATATCTATAGTTCCATATTTGGAAAACATTTGTTGAAACATGAATTGCACTTCGGCTTCATTGCTTACGTCTGCTTTTATCGCGACAGCATTACCTCCATCGCCTGTTATTTGCTGTACGACTGCGTCAGCCGCTTCGGGATGGCTTACATAGTTGACCGCTACATTTGCGCCTTCCATAGCCAAAGCTACTGCTACGGCTTTTCCTATTCCACTATTGGCTCCCGTAACTAAAGCGCTTTGTCCTTTTAATTTAGGGTTGGGGTTCATGATAAATCTTTTAAGTTGCTATCAAAATTTTTATTTTACACTCTATTGTTCGCTTTGAACAGGAACCGTATTCATCTCAAAAAAGATGTTTATAGTTTGTAAAGATTATAAAAGAAAATAAATCTGAATGTTAATAAATAGTTTAGGTAATCTTCAATAACTTTTATTTTTCATCGTTTATCTATTTATGCTTTATCGTCCCGTAGAATAAATTGTTATACTTAAATTTCATTTATGAAAAATTTATTACCCTTTATTTTCTGTGGCCTTTCATTTGGCAGTTATAGCCAGGTAAATACGGCCATGCCGCCTGAAGCTGATCTATTCTATAACAATGCGATGCAGGCCATCAAGCCGCAGATAAAAAATACTATCGAAAAAAATGCCAACAATCTAAAAGGCAGAAAAGTAAATGCCGACAGCCTTTCGAGGCTTCTTCGCACTGATCGGGCTTTAAAAAGCAAAACACAGCAAGACATAGAAGCAATAACCATTTTAATAATGGTACAGGTATCTAAAAATGCTGATGCCGATTTAAAAGACCTGGTAGTGAATATACAAAAGAACCACGATAAAGATATGCCGGCCAATAATGCCAACACAACAAAGGTTGAGAACATCCTCAACAACAAAAGCAATATTGCTGCAAACGTTTCTTTATTGATGAAAAAGTTGTCAGGCTTTCAGGATATAGCTCTTGATAATTTAAAGTAAAAGTTACTCTAACTACTTGTAACGGAAAATTTATAAATGCTTCATCTCTCTTTTTATACGATTTACAAATATTTCATGTTTCTTTAGGAAAATAGCACAAATAGTTTTATACTTTTGCAACCATGGTTAAAAACTTATCTGTTAAAGCAATTCTTCCTGTTTTGTTTTTTAGTCTCCTGCACTCTTATACGAATGGGCAGGTGACAGATAGTAGTTTTCAACATCCGAAAGATACTATCTACTTAACGCCGGAAGATACTTTTTTTGTAAGGCCGGTAGATACCGTATTGCGCATCAAAAACTTTTCTCCATATTTTACATTACATGTAGATTCAACGCTCGATTATCAATTTGAAATTAACCGGGATCCTTCAGAATATTATTGGTATTTAAAAAACTCCCCCGTAGGACTTAAGATCAATAAGGATAACGGTTTACTGCATTTTAAGGCGGAGAAATCCTTCTTTTTATCAGGAAAATTAAAGTATGATACTGAATATAAAGTAAAGCTGGGCGTGCAAAACCTTAATGATGTAAAGGATTATATGGATACCACTTTTACCTTGCTCTTTTATAACACGGATATCATTCCCTCAAAAATAAAACCGACAGTAAGCAACTTCGTTACTATAGATGAAGGCGATACATTAACTTTTAAACTTCAATGCGAAGAAGGCAGTTTCCCGCTTCAGTCCATCACTTACTTTTCTAATTACCCCATTCGCTCTCTTACGCCCATATCTGTTTGCGGCGATGACTTTACATGGATCGCTCCTTATGATTTTATAAAACCTGAAGAAAAGATAAAAGAAAAAGATCTTATATTAAAGTTCATAGGTACCGATAAATTTTTTAATCATGATACCGCAGTGGTTACCATTAAAGTAAACCAAAGCATTGATTATTCCCGAAGGTCTTTAGAATATGATAAAATAGATTCTACAATCCAGGTTTATATTATTCAGTTAAAGAGCACCTTCCGGTACCTTGATAAAAAAATAAAAAGCACTAAGAATACAAGGACCACTTTTGAACTTACTTCAGCTTCTACAGCTTTGGGAGGTACTGTATTTTCATCTTTACCGGGTGATGGCTCGCACACTGCCGGCAAAATTTTACCCAGTGTGGGTGTGGCCCTTGTGCCGGTAAAAGAAACCGTAGCGCCCAATAAAAATGACGAATTAAATGCTGCTTCACTGGTTAGAAATAATATCAAAAGGCTCCAATATTTGGTTAGCGATAATTCTTTAATTGGAGATAAAGACCCGGATATTGTGGTAAAAACAGGAAAACTTAAAGAAGGGCTACAGCAGGTTCAGGTTCAGCTAATTGATGTAACCTTAGTAGATGATAAGATTGACAAGAAAGAATTGGATGAGTATTTCAATAATCCTAAAGTGAATAAAAAATACAGGTTGAAATCTAAATAACTGTTTCCCCGACAATATTTATTATGGAACCGGATCGTGCCCATGCCCGCCCCACGGATGGCACCGTATGATCCTCTTTAAAGTAAGCCACAATCCTTTTACAGGCCCATATTTCTGCATTGCCTCAATTCCATATTGCGAACATGTGGGGGTATAGCGGCATGACGGCCCCATCCATGGAGAAATAATTAATTGATATGCTTTGATCAACCCGATAAATGGAAGAGATAATATGTATTTTACAGGCCTCATTAAAAAGGCAAAGTTATACTATGTTAATTATAAGGTGACGGTTCTTTTCGTGAGTGGTGAATGGCCAATCTGACTACCGTCCAGGCAGGTTGTAAGTTATTGCATTCACCATTCACGTTTTACTTTTTTCAAATAAATGCAATGCTTTATTTTTATAAAGATATTTGCTTATTAATGAAAGAACCTAAAGACATTTTAAAAGAATATTGGGGATATGATAGTTTTAGGCCATTCCAGGAAGAAATAATTAATTCAGTTTTAACGCAACATGATACGTTTGCTTTGTTGCCTACGGGTAGTGGCAAATCAATCTGTTTCCAGGCGCCCTCATTAATAAAAGAAGGGATATGCCTTGTCGTAAGCCCATTGATCGCATTAATGAAAGACCAGGTTGCCAATCTGAAAAATAAAGGTATCCCTGCACTTTCTATTCATTCCGGCATGAGCTTTACAGAAGTGAAAAAAACTTTGCAGAATGCGGCTTATGGAAATTTCAAGTTTCTTTATGTATCGCCGGAAAGATTAGAGACTGAATTGTTCTTAGAATACCTGCCCATCATCCGGGTCAATTTAATTGCAGTAGATGAAGCCCATTGTATTTCCCAATGGGGTTACGATTTCAGGCCATCCTATCTCCACATAGCTGCCGTGCGCGAATACTTTCCTGGCGTTCCTGTATTGGCATTGACGGCCTCTGCTACTTTAGAAGTACAAAAGGATATTTGCGATAAACTGCAGTTTAAGCAAGGGTACCAATCCTTTCACCAGTCTTTTGAAAGGCCCAATCTCTCTTACAGCGCTTTTGAAATAGCTTCAAGGCAGAATAAATTATTATCTATTCTGACAAAGGTGCCGGGAAGTGGAATTGTATATTGCAGAACGAGGAAAAGAACCAGGGAGGTCGCTGAATTGTTACGGTCAAACGGGTTCAGCGCTGATTTTTACCATGCAGGCCTCACCAGCGAAGAACGGAACAAAAAACAGGAAGACTGGGTCAATAACAAAACCCGCATCATCGCATGTACCAATGCATTTGGGATGGGTATTGATAAGCCTGATGTGCGCACTGTGATTCATTATGATATGCCTGATGCTTTGGAAAGTTATTACCAGGAGGCGGGCAGGGCAGGCCGTGACGGTAAGAAATCTTATACAGTATTGTTTTATAGCGAAGGTGAACTGAAAGATTTAAAAAAACAATCCGACACCAGGTTTCCTTCCAAAGAAGTAATTAAGAAAATATACGGCGCCTTGTGCCATTTCTTTCAATTACCCTCAGGAAGCGGTGAGGGAGTTTCTTATAATTTCGATATCAACTTTTTTGTAAAGAACTTTAAGCTTGATGCTTATACCGTTAATAGTGTTTTGAAAATACTCGAACAGGAGGAGCTGATTACCTATAGCGAACAGTTCTTCTCGCCTTCAACTGTAGTGTTTACGTCGGATAAAGAGACGCTGCGCTCTCTTGAAGAAACTGACCCGGAATATGACCAGGTAGCGAAAGGGCTTTTGCGCTCTTATGATGGAATTTTCGATGTGCCATGCAACATTAATGAATATCAACTGGCTAAATTTATATCTATGCCTATCGGGCGGTTATTCCAGGTTCTAATGGAGCTAAGAGGGATGGGGATAATTGACTATACCCCGCAAAAAGAAAAACCCCAGATCTATTTTCTTCAGAACAGAGTAAAGAAGGATGACCTTTTTATTAATGAAAAAAATATTTTAAAAAGGAAGAAAGCATTTGAGAAAAGGCTTGAAGCCATGCTACATTTTGCGACCGATAAGAACCAATGCAGGAGTAAAATGATTGCTATGTATTTTAATGATCTTACTGCCCGCCCCTGCGGTATATGCGATAACTGCCTCAACGCTAAAAAAATTACTGTGACTAAAGATGAATTCGATTTAATTTCAAAGGGAATCAAAAACATAACCCAGGAAAAGCCGGTTTCAACCATAACTCTTTTCCGGGAATTATCTTCTTTCAAGGAAAATAAAATATGGAAAGTATTGACATTTCTCCAGGAAGAAAATATAATAACCGTAAACCGCAGCGGCTTAATAAAAAGCAAATAAAAAAAGATCTGGCTTTGGGTAAATTATAATTGGGGAAGTTCACCCTATAATAGCTTAGTGTAAATAGATTGAAAAGACGATTTAGGAAAAATTCAATCTAAAAAAAAAGGGGACCCAGATAGAAATCTAGTCCCGCTTTAAAATCCAATATCCTATGAAAAACCAAGGCAAATATAATACGAAAAACGCTATCCCACAACACCTTAAAATAAATCTTAGAAAAAAACAGCTTGTTTATATAGTAAAAAAACCATTCTATTTAGTAAACGGTTACTTTTACTAAATATGCGGGATTATTTCTTCAAGTGACATAATTAAAAAAATCTTTTTTCTTTCTAAAACCAGGTCGTTTTAGATTTTCTGGTTGTGCCGCCAAGCCCTAACGAACCTAATAAACTTCTTACTATTGTATTTCCTGCAGTGCGAACAATACTTTTTACGATAGAATTATTCGCTACTTTTTCTAAAGTGCTTTCTTCAGGTTTTGCAGCTTTCCCAGAGGGCGGAGCAGGAGCATTTGCGGCCGCTTCCTGTAATTTGGCGGTTAGTATTTCATAAGCGCTCTGGCTATCTATCACCTGGTTATACTTTGCTGCTAATTTTGAGTGAGATACAATATTATCAATCTCGCCTTCGGTTAGCACATCCATCCTGCTTCGGGGCGTGCACATCATTACATGAGCGAGCGGGGTAGGAATCCCTTTTTCATTCAGAAGGGTAATAAGCGCTTCCCCAATTCCTAATTGAGTGATCAGGTCTTCAGTTTTATAAAAGGTAGTTTCAGGATAATTCTGTGCGGTTTGTTTGATAACCTGCCTGTCATTTGCGGTGAAGGCCCTTAACGAATGTTGAATCTTTAGCCCTAATTGGCCTAAAACGCTGGCGGGCACATCCATAGGGTTTTGTGTACAGAAATAAATTCCTATTCCTTTGGAGCGGATCAGTTTAATTACTGTGTTGATCTGATCTAATAAGGCCTTGCTTGCTTCTTCAAAGATCAGGTGCGCCTCATCAATGAAAATGATCAATTTAGGCTTATCCAGGTCGCCCTCTTCCGGGCACACAGCATACAACTCTGCAAGCATTTGCAGCATAAAAGTGGAAAATAATTTCGGCCTGTCCTGTATATCGGTTACCCGCAATATATTGATCATCCCCCGCCCATCCTCATTGATGCGCATCAGGTCTTCTACTTCAAAGCTTTTTTCACCAAAAAACAGGTCTGCTCCCTGCTGTTGAAGCTCTATTACCTTACGTAAAATAGTCCCCGTGGAGGTAGTGGAAATATTTCCATAAGATGCCTGGAGATCTTTCTTTCCTTCGTTACCTACATATTGTAATACTTTTATGAAATCTTTCAGGTCAAGCAAAGGAAGTTGCTGATCGTCACAGTATTTAAAGATCATAGCTACTACGCCACCCTGCGTATCATTTAAGCCCAGAATTTTTGACATTAAAATCGGACCGAATTCAGATACCGTTGCCCTTAGCCTTATACCCTTCTGATTGCTTAATGTAAGCAGGTCAACAGGGAAAGTGCATGGCTTATAATCCATTTTCAATTTTTGATACCGGGATGTAATTTTATCATTCACTGTTCCTGCTGCCGCAATCCCGCTCAGGTCTCCCTTTATATCCATCAATAAGCACGGAACGCTTGCATCGCTTAACCCTTCTGCTATCATTTGAAAGGATTTTGTTTTTCCACCGCCGGTAGCGCCGGCTATCAGTCCGTGCCTGTTCAAAGTGGAGAGAGGGATAAAAATTTCTGCTTCGGGGATTACTTCCCCATCCAGCATTCCGGCGCCTATCTTTATAGTATCTCCTTTAAAGGTGTATCCATTTTTTATCGTTTCTATAAATGTTTCTTTATTACTCATTTGATATTTTTTTGTGAAAGTTACAAATGAATTTCAAAAATCATAAGTCGTTTTAATATTAAGTCAATATATTTAATACTAATTATTTGTGGCATTAAATATGTAAATCTATTTTCATAAAAAAATAAAATATCTTTATTCAGAATTAAATAAATAGTTATGGAAAATAATAAACCTAAAATTCTTATTTGTGAAGATGACCCGAACCTGGGAATGGTATTAAAGAATTATCTTGAGCTTAATGATTACGACGTAGTGCTGGAAAGAGATGGAAGGCTTGGCCTTGCTGCATTTCAGCGCGAAAAATTTGACTTATGCCTTCTTGATGTGATGATGCCCAATATGGATGGCTTCACCGTTGCCGAAGAAATAAGGAACGTAGATCCTGACATGCCTTTGTTTTTCCTCTCTGCCAAAACAATGAAAGAAGATATTATTAAAGGGTATAAACTGGGAGCAGATGATTACATCACCAAGCCTTTTGATAGTGATGTGCTGTTGCATAAAATAAAAGCCATCTTAAAGCGGAATGAAGAACTGCACAGGGAAGAAGTCAATGCTGAATATGATTTAGGAAAATATCATTTTAATCCAAGGCTTCGCCAACTGGGTATTGGTAAAGATATACAGACTTTATCTCCAAAGGAAAATGAGCTATTGAAAATGCTGAGTGAGTACAAAAATGACCTGTTGCCGAGAGAGACCGCTCTTAAAAAGATTTGGGGAAGTGATACTTATTTTAATGGCCGGAGTATGGATGTTTATATTGCCAAGCTGCGAAAATATCTAAAAGGAGATCCCAATATAGAAATAGTAAATATTCATGGAAATGGGTTCCGGCTGGTGGTGCAGGAATAATAATTGTGAGTTGGCAGTGATGAACTGGCAACACTCACAACCTGCCTGACGATAGTCAGGTTGACAATTCACCCTGTCCGAACGGCGTTCAGCCGGGCGGGCACTCACAAAAAACTTATTTCAACAGAACCGCAGCTACTAAACCTGCGGTTTCTGTTCTTAAGCGGGTTTCACCCAAAGCTACGGGTACAAAATTTTGTTGTATTGCCACTCTCACTTCTTCTTCAGTAAAATCGCCTTCAGGGCCTATCAGGATGATCCTTGAAGACCTTTTATTTACAACATCAGTAAGATCTTTCTTTTCTTCTTCCATACAATGAGCAATAAATTTTTGGCTATAGCCTTCATCTTTTATTATTTTATCAATCCTGGCCGGAGATAATATCTGAGGTAGCCAGGCCTGCCCGCTTTGCAACATAGCGCTTATGGCAATGGATCTTATTCTGTCTTCGCGAAAATGAGTTTTTTCTGTACGCTTACAGATCATTGGAATGATTGCTGAAACCCCTATTTCAGTGGCTTTCTCTATAAACCATTCAAAGCGATTACTATTTTTAATGAGAGAGATGGCAATGGCAATAGGAGATTCAGTAGGAGAAATTAACTGTTCACTTAGTACTTTTATTTCTGTCTTTTTCTTATCTGTATTAATAATTTCAGCAGTTAGTATTTTTCCCTGGCCATTTGTAATTGAAATCTCATCTCCGTTTTTCATGCGCAATACCTGCGCAATATGCCTGGAAGTACCTTCGCTTAAAGTAAATTGATTATCGTCTGGCAGATTTTCTTCAAAGAAAAAAGAATGAGGCATTACAATTCTTTGCTGATCATTAATATTTATTCAACTATAATCAGAATGGAGCGTCCTCATCGAACTCTTCATCATTCATTTTGCTTCCGGCCTGGAAATAAAGCTTTGCGCCCCCCGAACCGTCGAGGTCTTTTACCGGTTTAAAATTACCCGGAGGCAGGCCCATACCGAAACCATCATCATCTTTTTCAATAAATTTCTGAATATGCAGAAGCGCTTTTAATTTGATCGTTTCCAGTTGGCCGTTCCTATGTTTGGCAATCCTGACTTCTGTATCTCCTTTAATGGATTCGCCCATTTCATTTTCATGCACATCATAGTATTCAGGGCGATAAAGAAAAATGACCATGTCTGCATCCTGCTCAATAGCTCCGGATTCTCTCAGATCGCTCAACTGTGGGATCTTATTTCCTTCTTTTCTTTTTTCTACCTCGCGGCTTAATTGGCTGAGGGCAATGATCGGAACCTGTAGCTCTTTGGCAAGGCCTTTTAAATCCCTTGAGATACGGCTGATTTCCTGCTCACGGTTGCTATTCCGGTTTTCTCCCGTGCCACTCATTAGTTGCAAATAGTCAATAATGATCAAACCTACATTGTGCTTATTCTTCAACCTTCTGCATTTTGCCCTCAACTCAAAAATATTTAAAGCAGCAGTATCATCAATATGTATGGGAGCTGAAGCCAGTTTGTCAATTCCCTTTTTATACAATTGCTTCATCTCATGATCTTCCAGCCTTCCACGGGCAATCTTTTCCAGGAGAATTTCACTTTCAGCGCTCAGTATCCTCTGCACAAGCTGGCTGGCGCTCATTTCCAGGGAGAAGAAACCGACAGCCGTTGGCTTGGTAGGATGAAGCGCTGCATTACGGGCAAGGTTAAGCGCAAATGCTGTTTTACCTACCGATGGACGGGCAGCAAGTACGATCAAATCGCTGGATTGCCATCCATAAGTAACGCGGTCAATAGAGTCAAAACCAGTAGGCACTCCTGTGATCTCATCCTGCCTCGTTCTTAAATCTTCTATCCGCTGAATCGTTTTTACCAACACAGAGTCAATGCTTGCATAATCTCTTTTCAGGTGTTTATTGGTAATATCAAAGAGCTTGGTTTCTGCCATATCAAGCAGCTCGAATACATCGGTGCTGTCTTCAAATGCATCCCCAATAATCTCGCTACTGATCTTTATAAGTTCTCTCTGTATAAATTTTTGAAGAATTATTCTTGCATGTATTTCAATATTTGCAGAAGAGAAGACGGCATTGGTAAGCTTGGTTACATAAAAAGGGCCGCCTATGAGTTCAAGCTCTTCTCTGAATTTCAGCTCCTCTACGACAGTCAGTAAATCTATAGGTGAATTTTTTTGCTGCAAGCCTTGCATGGCCCTGAAAATCCTCTGATGGGCTTCTACATAAAAGCATTCCGGAGTTAAGATTTCAATTATTACATCAAACGCATTTTTTTCAAGCATGATGGCCCCAAGCACTGCTTCTTCTAATTCTTTTGCCTGCGGGGGCACTTTACCAAATGCCATTGTACTTAATTCCAAAGAACCACTCTTTCTTCTGATTTTCCTGTCCTTATTGATATTAGTGATATCCATTTATTCTTTTCTCAATTTTAGCCCCGATTAAATAAAATTTTTGCTTTCATAGGAGAGGGCGGCTAAGGTAAAGGACAAAATGGGATATAAAACAGCCCATTCGCATCTATATTTATACATACCATTTTCACATCTTAAACCACATCTTTTAACCGCTTATCCACAAATATTCACTCGCTTTCCACAATCTAAAAAAAATTTCCCATTTATAAAATGTTAAATCCACAATTTGCTGTGAAGAAAATATTTTGTCATTTCGGCCGCGTATATCAATAAAATTTGTTAGGATCTCTTTATAAAAAAATGGGCTTTTTCAGGATGAAAAATACCTGTACACGAAATAATACCAATCTTACTTACCTACTTCTTTCTTACTTTTGGGGATTATTAAAATGACCCGCAGACTCTAAAAAAATACATGAAGATCAGTTACAATTGGCTCAGGGAATATTTACCGACGGATGAGAACACTTCTGAAATAACAGGGAATCCACATACCATAGCAGGAATATTAACTTCCGTAGGGCTTGAAGTAGAAAGCCTGGAAAAATTTGAAGAGGTTAAAAATAATCTCGAAGGCCTTATTATAGGGGAAGTTATTGATTGCATAAAGCATCCTGATGCGGACAAGCTGAAAATAACATCGGTTAATAACGGTAAAGGACACACGCTACAGATTGTATGTGGCGCACCTAATGTGGCAACAGGCCAAAAAGTGATTGTTGCTCCGGTTGGCGCTACCTTGTATCCGGTTACCGGCGAACCTTTCACCATAAAAAAAGCAAAAATACGTGGCGTAGAAAGCCATGGCATGTTGTGCGCCGAGGATGAAATAGGTCTTGGCCATAATCACGAAGGAGTTATTGTATTGCCTGACGATTCAATTCCCGGAACCGCTGCCAATGAATTTTACGGCTTATATAACGACTGGATCTTCGAGATCGGATTAACGCCAAACCGGATGGATGCCATGAGCCACCTGGGCGTGGCAAAAGATGTATGCGCTTATATTTCGCACCATTATAAGAAACAAACGAAAGTCGTTGAACCCTTCAAAAACAATTTTAAAGAAGATGATAACTCCACGCCTGTATCAGTGCAGATAAAGGATGCGAAAAATTGCGAACGGTATTCAGGAGTAAGTATATCGGGAATTACAGTTGCCGGGTCGCCCGCATGGTTACAGAATAAATTAAAAAGTATCGGCCTTCGGCCTGTAAATAATATTGTAGATATTACCAATTTTATACTGCACGAAACAGGTCAGCCATTGCACGCTTTTGACCTGGATAAAATTAAAGGCAAAGAAATCATTGTAGAAACATTGCCGGAAGGAACCGCCTTCACTACACTTGATGAAAAAGAACGAAAGCTTAGCAGCAACGACATTATGATTTGCGATGGCGAAAATAATCCTATGTGCATTGCCGGTATATTTGGCGGCATAGATAGCGGTGTGCATGCCGGCACCACTTCCATCTTTCTTGAAAGCGCTGTTTTTAACCCTGCTTCCATCAGAAGATCTATGTTGTTGCACAACTTAAGGACTGAAGCAGCAGTACGTTTTGAAAAAGGAGTGAACATTGGAAATACGGTAAATGTGCTGAAACGTGCAGCACAGCTCATTAAAGAAATAGCCGGCGGAAAAATTACTTCCAAAGTTATAGATGTATATCCTCAGCCGAGAGGAAAGACAGAGATTACTTTATCTAATCATTATCTTAAAAAATTAAGCGGAAAAAATTATCATCCGGATACAGTTACTAACATATTGAAATCGCTGAATTTTACTATTCTGAGAGAAGGTATTGATGGCGTAAGCGTTGCTGTTCCCTATAGTAACCCGGATATAACGATTCCTGCAGATGTCATTGAAGAGATTCTAAGAATTGATGGGCTGGATAATATTGAAATACCACGAACAGTTAAAATGACGCCTTCCATTAGCCAGGGCCTGGATAAATCTTTAATAAAAGAAAAAATAACCTCATGGCTTATTGGCAATGGGTTTAGAGAAATATTCACCAATTCCATAACTAACAGTAAATACTTTGATGATGAAACGCTGACTGGCACTGTAAAAATAATTAACAGCCTCAGCGAAGAGCTTAATGTATTGCGGCCAATGATGTTACCTACAGGCCTTGAAAGTGTTGCTTATAATCTTAACAGGAAGAATAATAATCTGTTGCTTTTTGAATTTGGTAAAACGTATTCTCAAATTAAAAATGGATATGCTGAAAAAGAAAATCTTGCATTGTATTTTACAGGAAATCAAAACGAGCTGGGCTGGAATTCGCCGGTAAAGAAATTGGATATCTTTTTTGCAAAAGGAGTTTGCGAAAGTGTTTTTTCTTTATCAGGAATTAATAATTTTCAATTTGAAGCTTCTGAAAATAAATTGCTTAATGAAAGTTTAATTGCGTTTGTAAATAAAGTACCCATAGCATTTATGGGAAGCGTAAAAAAATCTCAACTGGAAATGTTTTCTATAAAACAGCCGGTATTTTTCCTTTGTATAGATTGGGAAGCACTATTATCATTGACCAAAAATCATGATCTTTCCTATGAGCCAATTATTAAATTTCCACAGGTACAACGCGACCTTGCTATAGTAATAGATAAAAGCATCTCTTATCAGCATGTTGAAAATTTGGTAAAGTCTTTGCATCTGTCTAAGCTCACGCACATTCAATTATTTGATGTTTTTGAAAATGAAAAATTAGGGAAGGATAAAAAGTCATTGGCTTTTAATTTTACTTTTTCAGATAAAGAAAAAACTTTGACGGATACAGAAATTGAAGCCTTAATGAATAAAATTATTACAGTGCTGCAAAAAGAAGCCAATGCCTTAATAAGAAGCAATGCCTGATTCTATTGATGTCCATATTAAAAGCATACAACCCAAGCTTCAATTATTATTGAAAAAATTCACCCTGCTTGGAAAAGAAAACCTGCAGATCAAAAATGAAAATGAAAATTTTAAATTAAGAGAGAAGGAGCTTGTTGCAAAAATAGAAACCTTAGAACAGCAGGTTCATATTCTTAAAGCTTCTGCAGGCAAACTTGACGGTGATGAAAGGATTCGTTTTGAAAAGAACATCAATCAATATATCAGGAATATTGACAAATGCATCGCGATGCTTAATAAATAACAATGGCCAACCAGGAACTTATACCGCTGAATATAGTGATAGGTGACAGAAGTTACCGCATTAAAATATTACCTTCTGATGAAGAAGCGGTACGTAAAACATTAAAAGTAATTAATGAAAAAATCATCGAGTTCCGTACCCAGTTTGCAGGAAAAGATATGCAGGATTATATTTCAATGGTACTCATCTGGTATGCAACACAGCCTAAAGAAAACCAAAGCGCCATCCTCACGGATGAATTAATAGAATCCTTATTAAAAATAGAGAAGCAATTAGATGAAGTGATCTGACGAAAAAACATTCTCCCTTCTTTCCTAAAAAATTAATACCCTTTTTTGTTACATCAATCAACTGTTGCTAATAGTTTACATGCTATACAACAGAAGGATTATTTTTGCATCAAAGCATTAAAACAATAAGCCGGTAATTACCGGAACTAAATTCTAAATTATTGGAAAACGAAATATTCGACATCGCCATCATTGGTGGAGGAATCGTGGGAGCCGCTACTTTTTATCAGTTACAGAAACATCATCCCGGTTTAAAAATAATTCTTATTGAAAAAGAGTCCCGGCTTGCATCTCATCAAACAGGAAATAATTCCGGGGTAATACATTCAGGCCTTTACTATAAGCCCGGCTCTTTGAAAGCAAAGAATTGTGTAGAGGGAAGAAAAGCCCTGGTAGAATTTGCCCGGGAATATAATATCCCTCATGATGTTTGTGGAAAAGTGGTGGTAGCTACTGAAGAATCCGAGCTTCCTTATCTTGATAAAATTTTTGCAACGGGACTGAAGAATAATATTGAAGGAATCAAAAAAATAAATGCAGAGGAAATCAAAGAACATGAGCCGTATTGTGTTGGAATCGCAGGAATATGGGTGCCCTGCACCGGAATTATTGACTATGTGAGAGCTACTGATAAGATGGCAGAGATTGCTTTACAAACCAATCCTAAAAGTAAACTGGTATTAAACACAGAGGCAATTTCTTTCGAAAAAGAAAACGGGATCAATGTCATCAATACCAATAAAGAAAGCTATCGCAGTCGCTTCATTATTTTTTGCGGAGGTTTACAGGCTGACCGCCTGGCACGAAAAGATCATGTTGATCTTAAAGAGAAAGTAGTCGGTTTCAGAGGTGATTATTATGAGCTTACAGAAGAGGCAAAACATAAAATAAAAAATCTGATCTATCCGGTTCCCAATCCTGATTTTCCCTTCCTGGGTGTGCATTTCACAAGAATGACCAATGGCGAAATTGAATGCGGCCCCAATGCAGTTTTCACTTTTAAAAGAGAAGGCTATGGCAAAACTGATTTTAACTGGAAAGATACCATAGATGCATTAACCTATCGGGGTACGTGGAAATTATTTTTTCAAAACATGAGCTTTGGTATCAGTGAATACCGGCGCGCATTCTCAAAAAAATTATTTTTGAAAACACTGCAACGCATGGTTCCTTCCTTAACTATGGATGATATAAAGCCCGGCCGCTCCGGGGTGCGCGCTTTGCTGTTAAGTGAAGATGGAGATACCCGGGATGATTTCAGGATTGAATATAAAGATACCAGCATACATGTGCTAAATGCCCCGTCTCCCGCTGCTACAGCGTCTCTTGCCATTGGTGACAACATCAGGGAAATGGCTGAAAAACATTTTAACCTTGCCAAAATTACCGCCTGATAAAAAGTATAATAGTTGTTTAATATCTAAAGACTTTGGGGAACTGATAGACGCATTTCAAATTCATCCAGCATCGGGGGCAACAAAAGCAGCGTAAACTACTACAGTCCGCCCCATCCCTGCCTACCGGCAGGGGATGAGAATCAATACTTGGAAGTTGCTTGGGTTTCGTGTAATATTGTGTTTGGGCGAAATGCTAAACTGACACTTCAAAATAATATGAAGAATCTAATAGTTACTGGACTTTGCTTTTTATTTCTCTGCAATGTAAATGCTCAAGGGGGCGAACAATCAGAAAACCCAGTAGAATATTTTAATAAATTCCAGCAGTTTTTATATACTACCCCTAATGTGGACTCGGCATTCTATTTTGCAAAAAAACTTGCCTCAAACGACAAACATACCCTTTTATTAAGAAACCTTTTACATGAATCTTTTGCTCAGGGATTTATTCACCGTGTAACAAGTGATTCAAATGATATAAAAAACAGATTACTAAGCAAAGAAATTTTACTGAAAATGGTTTCGGATTCAAACCAATTGTTAGTAGAGAGTGTCAAACCAATATACCTTTGGCAAACAATTCAAGACAACAAAAACAATTTATCTGTATTAGACAGCCTTACAAATATTTTTTTTACAGCCCAATTATCGGCAGGAGATATTTATAAAAATAAAGCCGGACGTTATGGGCTTTTAATTTACCAAATCATTTCAGGCTATCCTGAATTAAAATCCACAGCGGAAAAAATATTTACAACAATATATTCTAATTTAAAAAGCAACCAAATAAAAGCCACAGACTCAACCTCAAGAACCGACCTGGATAAAAGGGCATGGTACAGATACTTATATGCCTATTCAAATTATATACAGGCAAATAAAACAAATGACACTAACAAAAAAGTCGGTTATTTAAAAACTGCTTATGATTTTAGTCCAGATTTGATAGATAAAAACAGGCAGTCTGCATATTTTTATGATATGATATTCCTTTTTGCTGGCGAGGAAAAACCAACTTTCAAAAATGATTACTTAACGTTCCTGACAAATGCTTCAAATGACAAAGAAAAAACATTAACAACCCTACTTGAAGTTGCCCTTGTTGAGCCAGAATACAAAGACAAATTAAAAAACTATTATAACAGCAATAATACACAAGGAAAAAATTTTGATACATATTGGAATGAAGCCATTAATTCCATTGCTAAAATCGCACCGCCATTTTTGTTTTATACTCTTGATAAAAAATTATTTTCGAGCAAGCGGCTGAAAGGAAAATGGATTTTAATGGACTTTTGGGGAACTTGGTGTGCCCCGTGCAGAGAGGAACACCCCGAAATGCAAAAATTCTATGATTCAACCGTTTTAAACTCACCGAAAATTGCTTTTTTGACAATTGCTTGCAGAGATTCCGAAGAAAAAGTTCGGGCCTACATGAGCGACAAGCATTTTACTTTTCCAGTAACAATGTCTGACAGAAAAATTGAGAATATTTATCTCGTGCATAGCTATCCGACTAAAATTTTAATTACACCCAAAGGTAAATATGTTATTGTTCCATTTGGAATTGATTGGGTAAGTTTTGTTGAGCAATATTGTAATCTGTAACAAAAAGCACATGCACACAACATTATGCGTATTGAAGAAAGCCCCCAATCCTGAATTGACATGAAAAAAATAAAAGAGTCCCTGATCCTTTAAGACCGAGGGCTTTTTGCAATACGATGTTCAGCGACACCGGTTAGAAGTGAGTTAGCTACTTCTGTAAGATGTTTTGTGCCTGTTTTTTGTAGTTGGATTTTGACAAAGCAGGTGAAGCAGTCCTTTCAATGGCGATAAATTTTGCCAGATGCCATATTAAAATTTGTATTGGCGCGATAACAACCTGCCTACCCTTCCCGGCAGTTAGCGGGGAAGGACACGCTTTAAGGGTTGTTTGCGAGTGGTGTATATATAATTTCATATTACCGTACTGCGTATGGCCAGTGGAGTGAGTTGTTTAATAGCTGAAACATTTTTGGAACAGATACAAGAAACCTTAGTAACAAAGTAAGTCTCACAGTCTTCTACCTTATTACCTTGTTTTAAAATCTATCAGAGAAAAATAAGGTAATAAAGTTAAAAGCATGATGACGGATTTCTCAAAAGGTTTTTAAACGCGTTGGGACAGCCTTGTTAAGATAATGAGCACTTACTGTCAAATAATTAATCACTTGATTAAAATATTTGGTTAAATCAAATTTTTAGTTCTACTTTTACGCCTGCTTATTAAATCAAAAAATGGCTAAAAAAATTAAAACAGAGACAGATACTACTGAAGAAAAAATAAAGGAAGCTGCCAGAAAAGTATTTATGAAAAAGGGATATGCTGCCACCAGGACCCGCGATATAGCCGAAGAAGCAGGAATTAACCTTGCATTGCTCAATTACTACTTCCGAAGCAAAGAAAAATTATTTAACCACGTGATGAAGGAAAAAATGCAGCAGTTTTTTGGCGTTCTCTTACCGGTAATTAACGACCCTTCGACAAAACTGGAAATTAAGATTGAACTGATCGTATCCAATTATATTGATACGCTCTCAGAGAATCCTGACCTGCCACTTTTTGTATTGAGCGAAATGAAAGACGATGCGGATCATCTACCCGATATTTTACCCGTTGAAAAACTCACGCCAAAAGTGAGTTTTATAAAGCAGTTGCAGGAAAAAAGGCCGGACATTCATCCTGCTCATTTTTTGATGAATATTTTAGGAATGACTTTATTCCCTTTCATTGCCAGGCCTGCATTTGGAGTGATTGGCATTCTTAATAAAAATGATTTTAAAACTATTATTGAAGAAAGGAAGAAGTTGATTCCTGTGTGGGTAAAGGCGGCATTAAAAGCCAGGTAATTACTATTTTTTTAACGATCAAAAGTTTTCATAAATGATTGGTTCTATAAAAAAAATTGTGGCTTTATGTTTCTTAACAGCATGCTCATCTATACTCAATGCGCAATCCCAATCTATATCGCTTGATTCCTGCTATGTTTTAGCAAAGAGGAATTACCCTTTGATAAAGAAGTACGAATTGATTGCCAAAAGCAAAGAGTATTCGCTTGAAAATATTGCCAGAGGGTTTTTACCTCAGATAAATATTGCCGGACAAACAAGTTACCAATCGGATGTAACCACCTTTCCCCAAAGCATTCCTGGTGTACCGGTATTAAGCAAGGACCAGTATAAAATATATGCCGAAATAAATCAACCTATTTATGATGGCGGTATTATAAAAGAACAGAAAAAAATACAGGAAGCCAGCTCAATGGTGGACCAGCAACAATTAGAAGTGGAATTATACAAGCTAAAAGACCGGATCAATCAGTTGTATTTTGGCATTTTATTGATTGGCGAACAGTTGAAACAAAATGCCCTGGCAAAGAATGATATTCAGCTTGGCCTTGATAAAATAAATGCCCAAATGGCCAATGGTACTGCATTGCGTAGTAATGCCTCTGCACTCAAAGCAGAATTGCTCAAGGCCGGCCAACAAACTATAGAATTAACATCTAACCGGAAAGCTTTGATAGATATGTTGGAATTATTCGTTCATAAGTCAATAGGTGAAAACACAATTTTTGATAAACCTCTAAGCACTACCGTTTTACCAACAGAAATTAATCGCCCGGAATTATTATTATTTGATTACCAAAGCAAGATTCTGGATGTCCAAAATAATCTGATCACCGCACAAAATAATCCTAAGCTAAGCTTCTTTGCACAGGGAGGTTTTGGAAAGCCGGCATTTAATATTCTAAGTAACAATTTCGATCCTTTTTATATCGGAGGCCTTCGGTTAAGTTTTCCGCTGACCGGTTTCTATACTATCAAAAATAATAGGGAATTAATAAATCTTAAAAAGGAAAACATTCATATAGATAAGGAAATTTTTCTATTCAACACACAATTTACGTTACGGCAGCAAAGCGCCGACATTACAAAGCTTCAGCAATTTTTAAAATCAGACGATGAAATAATTCCACTGAGAGAAAGCGTAAAGAAAGCTGCATTGGCACAGTTGGAAAACGGGATCATTAATTCCGGGGATTATTTGCGTGAAGTAAATGCAGAAGACAATGCAAGACAAAATAAAATATTACACGAAATCCAGCTATTAATGGCTCAATATAAAGTCTTAAATACAACAGGAAACAGGTAGGGACAGGCCGCGGCCTGTCCCTACCTGCCCGGAACTTATTAAATGACATATCAATGAACAAAAGCGCTTCATTTCAAATTTTAAAGTCGGCTCTTATCATCTGCCAATTCTCTCTGTTATTTCCAGCCTGCAAAAATCATGAAAATGATTTTGACGCTTCGGGAACATTTGAGGCAACAGAGACCATCGTATCTGCTGAAGCCAATGGAATCATTGAAGCCTTTAATATTAATGAAGGGCAAACATTGGATTCGGGGATAATGATAGGCTACATTGATACCACGCAATTATATCTGAAGAAAAAGCAATTGGAAGCGCAGGTAAAAGCGATGGGATATAAGCTTCCGGATATTGCTACCCAAACTGCACAATTTAAACAACAGGCCGCAGTAACTCAGAGTGATCTTAACTATCTTCTTAATGAAAAAAAGAGAATTGAAAATCTATTGAAAGCTGATGCGGCTACACCAAAACAATTAGACGACATCAATGCAAAGATCACTACAACGGAACAACAAATAAAAGCAATTAACAAGCAGGGCGCAGCACAGGCATCGGCTTTGAATACGCAACGGTCGGGCATCTCAGCGGATGCGGCGCCACTTTATATCCAGGTAGAACAGATCAATGACCAATTGGAAAAATCGAAAATTATTAATCCTGTAAACGGAACGGTGCTCACAAAATTTGCTGAAGCAAATGAAGTGGCCACCACTGGCAAACCCCTTTACACTATTGCTGATCTGTCTGTTATTATTTTACGCGCTTACATTACCGGCGATCAGCTTGCTTCTGTTCATCCCGGCCAAAAAGTAAAAGTGATTGTTGATGACACATCCAAAAAATCAAAAGAATATGAAGGCACAGTAGAATGGATCAGTAATAAAGCAGAGTTCACTCCCAAAACCATTCAAACAAAGGATGAGCGCGCTAACCTGGTATATGCCATTAAGATAAGAGTAAAAAATGATGGCTCGTTGAAAATTGGAATGTATGGAGAAGTGAGATTTAATTGACAACTGAATAATATGGTAACAGCCAACAACCTTGTAAAAACGTATGGAAAGAAAAATGAAATTCTTGCTGTGGATCACGTTTCATTTTCGGTTGAAGAGGGAGAAATATTCGGACTGATTGGGCCGGATGGCGCAGGCAAAACCAGCATTTTCCGGATGCTCACTACTTTATTGTTACCTGATAGTGGAAGCGCTGCCATACAGGGTTTGGATGTGGTAAAGGATTATGAAAAAACAAGAAATATAGTTGGCTATATGCCGGGGAAATTTTCTTTGTATCCCGATTTGAGTGTGGAAGAAAACCTGAATTTTTTTGCTACTGTTTTTGGAACAACCATACAAGAGAATTATGGCCTGATAAAAGAAATTTATATACAGTTAGAACCGTTCAAAAAACGCAGGGCCGGAAAATTATCAGGCGGTATGAAACAAAAGCTTGCTTTGTGTTGTGCATTGATTCATAAACCTGCCGTGCTTTTTTTAGATGAGCCGACCACTGGTGTAGATCCCGTTTCGAGAAAAGAATTTTGGGAAATGCTTAAGCGGTTAAAAGAGCAAAATATCACCATCCTTGTTTCTACGCCTTATATGGACGAAGCCACAAGGTGCGACAGAATAGCTCTAATGCATAGCGGCAGGATCTTATCCATTGATACGCCGGCTTCTATTTCGGCATCTTATCCTGATAAATTATTGGCAGTAAAAGCAAATAAAATGTCGGCCTTACTAAAAGCGCTCTCTAAGTTTGAGAAAGCGCTGAATAGTTATGTCTTTGGCCAATATGCGCATGTAGCAATTAGCAGCAAAGAATTGACAATGGAAAATGATTTGAAGGCGTTCTTACAAAAAGAAGGAATAGAAAATATTGAGATTGATCCAATAGAAGCATCTGTTGAAGATTGTTTTATCAAGTTGCTCAAATAAATGCAGGACATCGTTATAAATACCGATAAACTTACCAAGCGTTTCGGCGATTTTACCGCCGTAGATGAAATAACATTCCAGGTTAATAAAGGAGAGATATTCGGTTTTCTTGGAGCTAATGGAGCCGGCAAAACTACCGCTATGCGTATGTTGATTGGGCTATCCAAGCCTACTTCCGGAAGTGCGGCTGTGGCAGGATTTGACGTTTATAAGCAGACGGAGAACATCAAAAAAAGTATTGGCTACATGAGCCAGAAATTTTCATTGTATGAAGACCTGACAGTTTTGGAAAATATCAGTTTTTATGGAGGAATATATGGGCTAAGCGATCAGCAGATAAAAACAAAAAGCGATGAATTGATTAGCCAGCTTGGATTACAGAACGAAACAAAGAAATTGGTAGGTTCATTGCCATTGGGATGGAAACAAAAACTTTCGTTTTCTGTTGCATTATTACATGAACCTAAAATCGTTTTTTTAGATGAACCCACAGGAGGCGTAGATCCTGTAGCACGAAGGCAATTCTGGGATCTGATTTACAATGCATCAGATAAAGGAATTACCATTTTTGTTACTACGCATTATATGGATGAAGCAGAATATTGCAACCGGATTTCTATAATGGTAGATGGAAAAATAAAAGCATTGGATTCGCCACAAAATTTGCAAAGGCAATTTAATGCGAGTTCGATGGATGAAGTATTTTATGAGTTAGCGAGAGGAGGGAAACTTAATTGATTAAATCTATAATTATTTTTCCTGTGCTATTGTGAGAATTTCTTCAAATACTTTTTGAGAGAATCTAAAATTAGTTAGTTGAATTTTATCTAAAACAGGTTTAATAGATGAGATTATATTTAACTCTTTTGCCTTTAAAAGAATGCCTAATGTGCCGGTATAATTTAGGAGAAGCTTATCAGCAAGTTTTCTTGCTTTCATGTCATCAATTATTAATAATGCATAAGCAAATTCGACAGATAATGCAAAAGCACTCGCTTCGCCTGCATCCACTTCGAGCTCTAAAAGATGTTGATAAGGTTTGTTTTGAACAGATAAGACATTCACCCAGTCTGGTAAAGGTTTTCCGAATTCTTTTGCTATAGTTTGCGTAGTAGTAATTGAAGAAAACACTTTTTCCAAAAGCTGGATTTCACCAATTTTATCAAGTAAAATAAAGCAGCTTGTATCTGCAATTACAACCTCATATTCTTGCTGCATCACGTTGGATTTCAGAAACAGAATAATTAATTAATGACACATTGTAATCACATAATATTTCTGCAAAAGCGGTTTTTGAAAGTCCGGCTACTTCGGCAGCCTGTCCTAATGATAGTCTGCCAGCTTCATAAAGTTTGGCAGCAAGAAATCTACCGGTTTCTTTTAGATCTAAATCCGTTTTGTCAGGCACATTTAAAACGATTGTACTCATAGTAGTAAAGATACAAAAATGAAACAGTTTATTGCATTTGTAAAAAAGGAATTCTATCACGTACTGCGTGATAAAAGAACTTTGTTTATTTTATTTGGAATGCCTGTAGCACAGATACTGATATTTGGCTTTGCTCTTACCAATGAAGTAAAGAACGCTAAACTATTAATTGTTGACAATGCAAAGGATGTTTCATCGCAAAAGATCATTTCAAAGATTGCTGCAAGTAAATATTTCCGGGTAGAGAAGGTTACAAATGATGATAAGCAAATAGAACCCGCTTTTAAAAAAGGTATTATTCATATTGCAGTGCTGTTCCCTGCCAATTTCCACTATGATTTAATGCATCTTAATAAAGCGCAAATACAGATCATCGCTGACGCATCTGATCCTAACCTCGCTACTACATTAACTAATTATATTTCGGCTATCATAATGGATTATCAATCGGATTTGAATAAAACATTTTCAGCGCCTCTCCGGATTATTCCCGACGTCAGGATGCTTTACAATCCACAATTAAAGGGCGCTCCCAATTTCGTACCTGGTGTAATGGCATTGGTACTCATGCTAATTTGTGTATTGATGACAGCGATTTCTATTGTCAAAGAAAAAGAAACAGGAACGATGGAAATACTATTGGTATCGCCCTTCAAGCCTATATTGGTGATATTGGCAAAGGCGGTTCCGTATTTATTTTTATCAATAATAAATCTTGCCTCTATTCTTTTGCTCAGTGTGTATGTTTTGGGTGTACCGGTAAATGGAAGCCTGATATTATTGTTTGCTGAAAGCATATTATTTATTATCACTTGCCTTACACTCGGTATTTTTATTTCTATTAAAACTGATTCACAACAAGCTGCCATGCTGGTTTCATTAATGGGAATGTTATTACCCACGGTACTCTTTAGTGGCTTTATGTTTCCGATAGAAAATATGCCGGTGGCTTTGCAGATCATTTCCAATATCATTCCTTCCAAATGGTTTTACATCATTGTAAAATCAATCATGATAAAAGGCGTAGGGTTTCCGGCAATATGGAAAGAGACCTTGATACTTGCAGGTATTACCTTGTTTTTATTTTTTGTGAGTTTGAAAAGTTTTAAAATCAGGATGCAATGAGGACAATTAAATTTTTATTGCGAAAAGAATTTAAACAAATATTCCGGAACCGGACCATACTCATAATGATAATGGTAATGCCCGTAATGCAATTATTGATCTTGCCTTTGACCGCGAATTACGAAGTAAAGAATATTAATTTATCCGTAGTTGACCATGATCATTCTTCATTTTCTCAAAAACTAATTTCTAAAATTACCGCTTCGGGATATTTTAAGTTGCAGGGATATAATGCATCATTTAAAAAATCTTTTCAAATGATAGAGTCTGATAAAGCAGATCTGATCCTGGAAATTCCGCAAGGATTCGAACGAAATCTTGTGCGTGAGAACCTGCCTGCCGGACAGTCGGGTGAACAAAAGCTTTTTATTGCAGTAAATGCTATCAATGGTACCAAAGCCGGATTAGGCGCAGCTTACCTGACACAGATCATCAGCAACTTTAATAATGATATTCGTTTGGAATGGCAGCAACCTGGCAGAAATAATCCAACTCCTCTTATAGAAATTACGTCATCCAATTGGTTCAATCCATTTTTAAATTATAATATTTTCATGGTGCCGGGCATTCTTGCGATCCTGGTAACAATGGTTGGCGGATTTCTTACAGCGCTCAATATTGTAAAAGAAAAAGAAGTGGGAACCATAGAACAGATCAATGTAACACCCATAAAAAAACAATATTTCATTTTAGGAAAATTAATTCCATTCTGGTTTTTGGGCAATGTAGTTTTTACCATTGGCTTACTCATTAGCTGGCTGATCTACCATATTGTACCATTAGGGAATTTGATCGTACTATATGGTTTCATTTGGTTATTTTTACTTGCCCTCCTTGGTTTTGGTTTACTTATTTCTACTTATTCCAGCACCCAACAACAAGCCATGCTTATTATGTTTTTCTTTATGATGATTTTCATTTTGATGGGAGGGTTATTTACACCAATAGATAGTATGCCTGTGTGGGCGCAGGTTATAGCAAGGCTCAACCCGGTAAGTTATATGATAGACGTAATGCGGATGGTCACTTTAAAAGGCAGTGGATGGAAAGATATATTTCCACAACTATGGAAAATAGCTTTGTTTGCCTTGGTGTTGAATTCATGGGCAATTTTGAATTACAGTAAAACAACGTAATTTCATTGCTTATAATTATCCATCTTTCATGTTAGTCAAAACTTTCGGCAGCGCCGTTTATGGAGTAGAGGCAATTACCATCACGGTAGAAGTGAATGTAAGTAGTGGAAAATTCACTTCGATAGTAGGGCTTGCTGATAATGCAGTAAAAGAAAGCCTGGAACGGATGGAGAGTGCAATCAAAACCAATGGCTATCATTTTCCCCGAACAAAAGTAGTAGTAAATCTCGCGCCGGCAGATATTCGCAAAAGCGGGACTGCCTTCGACTTGCCGATTGCTATGGCTACATTAGGAGCCAGTGAGCAATTGGACAATGCAGAAAAGCTGACCGATTATGTGATCATGGGCGAGCTAAGCCTTGATGGAGCTGTACGGCCGATCAAAGGTGCATTACCCATAGCCATACAAGCGAGGAAAGAAAATTTTAAAGGGTTAATTCTTCCAAAAGAAAATGCCAGGGAAGCTGCTATGGTGAATAAGTTGAATGTGTACGGAGTAAGCCATATCAATGATGTGATTGATTTTTTTATTGATGAAAATTCTATTCAGCCTACCATTGTAAATACACGCGAAGAATTCGCCAATGCACAAAGTAATTTTGAAATAGATTTTTGTGATGTAAAGGGCCAGGAAAATATAAAACGGGCTTTAGAGATAGCAGCGGCAGGAGGCCACAATGCAATATTGATAGGGCCACCAGGAGCTGGCAAAACCATGCTGGCAAAGCGATTGCCTACCATTCTTCCACCACTAAGCTTGCAGGAAGCATTAGAAACTACTAAGATTCACAGTGTAGCAGGCAAACTCCCTGAGAATGCAACACTCATTTCTAAACGGCCGTTTCGTTCACCTCATCATACTATTTCTGACGTTGCGTTGGTGGGAGGAGGCGGTTTGCCACAACCCGGAGAAATTTCTCTCGCTCATAATGGTGTTTTGTTTTTGGATGAATTACCCGAATTTAAAAGAACCGTTCTGGAAGTAATGCGCCAGCCCATGGAAGAAAGAAGAGTTACCATTTCAAGAGCAAAAGTGGCGCTCGATTTTCCATCAAGCTTTATGTTGGTTGCTTCAATGAATCCCTGTCCATGCGGCTATTACAATCATCCTGAAAAGGAATGCAGTTGCCCGCCAGGCGCTGTTCAAAAATATCTGAATAAAATTTCCGGACCCTTGCTCGACCGGATAGACCTTCATGTAGAAGTAACTCCCGTGGCCTTCAGTGAATTATCTTCCACAAAAAATTTTGAAAAAAGTGAAAGCATTCGCGGGCGCGTGATCGGGGCAAGAGAAAAACAGGCCGAAAGATATAAAGACAATCCCGGCGTTTATTGTAATGCCCAGATGAGTAGCAAAATGCTCAAAGAGATTTGTGTTATATCACAGGTAGGAGCTAATCTTTTAAAAGTTGCCATGGAAAAATTAAATCTTTCTGCCCGCGCCTACGACCGCATTCTGAAAGTTAGCCGTACCATTGCAGACCTTGCCAATAGCGATGATATCAAACCGGAGTATCTTGCCGAAGCTATTCAGTACAGGAGTTTAGATAGAGAAGGATGGGCGGGATAAGCAATAAAAAATAATTCTGCGAGCTGTCTAACTTACTTAAGGCTGTGAAGATAAAAAGGACTTTATTGCATATTGTAATATTATAGGTTGAATTACGAATTTAGCAATTAGGCATTCACCTTTTGTGAACTTTTGTGAACTTTACATTACACTAAATGAAAGTCAGATTAATAAAGAAAAAATCAATTGAAGGTTTTGCATTAAAAAATGCAAGAAGCAGGAGTTCTCTCAGGATATGGCTTACTATTTTAAAACATGCAGATTGGAATGCACCGCGCGATATTGCCGATACTTTTGGGCCAGCAGACTTTATTAGGTAAGGCAAGTAATAGAGTTGTTTTTGATATAGCAGGTGATAATTACCGGATAATATGTAAATATCATTTTGGAATAACACGGCTTCATTTATACATAAAGTGGATAGGCACTCATGCCGAATACACCGGACTTTGCGAGAATAACAAACAGTACACGGTAAATATTTATTAAACTCAATTACAATGGAAAAACTACAATATAAAATTATTAAGACCGATGCACAATACAACAGGTATTGTAATTTATTGGAAACATTGATAGACCGTGGAAAAAAATCAAAAGCTGCTCAGGATGAAATAGAATTGCTCACACTTCTCATTGAAAGATATGATGAAGAGCACAATATTTTAAAAGATTCAGATCCTATAGAATTATTAAAATATTTAATGAAGGAAAATAAGATGAAAGCAGTTGATCTCGCAAAACTCCTTAAAGTAAGTGCAGGGCTTGTTTCTGATATGCTCAACTATAAAAAAGGCTTATCAAAAGAAACAATCCGTATCCTTTCTGAAAGATTTAAACTCAGACAAGATGCCTTTAACAGAAACTATGAGCTTCAAATACCAATAAGTCCGAAAATCAAAAATGCAAGATTAATGAATAACAGAAAAAATCTTGCAGCAGTTTGATTAGACCTCCAAGTCAATTTCACACCAGCGCTTCATATAACACCTCTACCGTATGCAATGCCTTTTCCCCGGTGCCATCTTTTACCTGGTGCCGGCAGCTTGTGCCAGGAGCGCCAATGATTACATCTGCTGCCTTGCTCCTAATGGTAGGAAATAAAACCAGCTCGCCTATCTTCATGGATAGATCATAATGCTCTTTTTCATAACCAAAAGAACCCGCCATGCCGCAGCAACCGGAAGGGATCACTTCTACAGAATAATTTTCGGGCAGAGACATCATCTTCACAGAAGGAGCGACGGAAGACAGCGACTTCTGATGGCAATGGCCATGCAATTTTATGGAACGCTTTTCTGTGGTGAACGAACTTTTTTGGATATTTCCTTTGTCAATCTCACCGGCAATAAATTCATCTATAATAAAAACATTTTTAGATAATTCTTTTGCCGCAGCAAAATTCGCATCATCAGCAAGGTCTATATATTCATCCCTGAAAGTGAGTATGGCGCTGGGTTCTATACCAATCAAGGGAACTTCTGCTGTAATAATTTTACTGAATATCGCAATATTTTTATTCGCGATCACTTTTGCTTTTCTCAACAATCCTTTCGACATCCAGGCCCGCCCACTTTCTTCATGCTCAGGAATGATTACTTCATAACCTAATTTTTCCAATAAAAGAATAGCTTTAATTCCGATTTCGGTATCGTTGTAATTGGTAAACTCATCGCAGAATAAATAAACCTTTTTATTCTGCGTGTGCCCATTACTGTTAGTATTCTTTTTTCTTTTCTTATACCATCTTCTCAGGCTCATTTTATACAGAGTAGGCATAGAGCGCTTTACAGCAAAACCTGAAAAACGTTTTATCACATTGCTAATGGCAGAAGTAGTCATCATCCAGTTATAAATACCTGGAGCTATAGACCCCAACTGTGCCGCTCTATTAAAATTAGCTATCAGCTTAGAACGAAAAGGTACTCCGTTCGCATCATAGTATTGCTGCAAAAACTCCGCTTTCAGTTTTGCCACATCTACATTAGAAGGGCACTCAGATTTACAGGCCTTACAGCTCAGGCACAAATCCATTACGTCATAAATTTCCTTGTGGTCAAAGCGGTTTACTTTTTTGGAATTAGTAAGAAACTCTCTTAAAATATTAGCTCTTGCCCTGGTGCTGTCTTTTTCATTCCTTGTAGCCATGTAGGAAGGGCACATAGTACCTCCCGATAAATGGGTTTTGAGACACTCGCCCGTACCGTTGCATTGCTCTGCATGTTGCAAAATATTTTGGTTGTGAAAACGAAATACTGTGTTGAAATGAGGGGTTTTTTGACCTGGCGTATATCGTAGCATCGTATTCATTGGCGGCGTATCCACTATTTTATTGGGATTAAAAATATTATCAGGATCCCAGGTGCGTTTAATGCTTTTAAATAACTGGTAATTTTTTTCACCCACCATTTGTTTAATGAACTCTCCACGAAGCCTGCCATCGCCATGTTCACCGCTTAAAGAACCGTTGTATTTTTTTACCAATGTTGCGATCTCCTGTGCAATAGTTCTAAAAAGCTGGTTGCCTTCTTCCGTCTTTAAATTAATGATAGGGCGCAAATGCAATTCTCCCGAGCCGGCGTGTGCATAATGGACAGCATGCAGATCATATTTTTTCAAGATCATATTGAACTCCTGAATGTAAGCCGGAAGATCAGTGGTATCTACAGCAGTATCCTCAATAACAGGGACAGCCTTATCATCACCTGGCATATTACCCAATAAGCCTAATCCCGCTTTTCTAAGCGTCCATATTTTTTTAGTGTCTTCGCCAAATAGTAATGGAAAGTGGTACCCGAAACCTGCTTCCCGCATTTCTCTTTCGCACTGAGCAGCAATTTCAATAACTCCCTCGTGCGTATCAGCAGAAAATTCTATCACCAAAATTGCTTCAGGATCGCCTTTCACAAAAAACCGGTTTTTGCTTTGCTCAATATTACCTTTAGTACATTCCAGAATATAATGATCAATCAATTCACTGGCACGCGGTTTAAATTTTAGCGCAATCAGGTTGCCTCGCAGCGCGTCATCTATAGAATTAAAATGAACGCATAGCAGTCCTATTTCTTTCGGAGGAAGCGGAACTACATTTAATTTTATTTCAGTGATAAATGCCAATGTGCCTTCAGACCCGGCTATCAATTTACAAAAATTAAAATCTTCTTTACCTGCAACAAAAGGAGCCGTATCCAACAAAATATCCAATGCATAGCCGGTGTTTCTGCGCTCTACGCTTTTCTTTGGAAATTCTTTTCGTATCTCCTGCTGGTTATCATAATTGCTTAACAGGCTTCTCACATTTCTATAAATTGCTGCTTCAAGGTTATTACCTTCGCATTTCTCATGAAACTCATTAAGGCTTACTGTTTTAAATATTGCTTCACTTCCGTCGCTCAACAGGGCATTCACTTCCAGTAAATGTTCTCTCGTGCTCCGGTACACAACTGAATTGGAACCACACGAGTTGTTACCTACCATGCCGCCAATCATCGCACGGTTTGCCGTAGATGTTTCAGGGCCAAAATATAAGCCATAGGGTTTTAAAAACCTATTAAGTTCATCCCTTATTACGCCAGGCTGCACGCGCACCCAATGTTCTTCTTTATTTAATTCAATAATTTTTGTAAAATTTTTTGAAACATCTACAACGATACCATTACCTACTACCTGCCCGGCAAGCGAAGTACCAGCAGTCCTGGGAATTAAAGAGGTATGATTTGTCCTGGCAAATGATATTAGTTTTTTGATATCCGCAACGGACGCCGGTATCGCCACAGCCAAAGGTTTTTCCTGGTAAGCCGAAGCATCTGTAGCATATAACATCCTCATGCCATCATCTGTATATAATTGTCCTTCTAACTGCGGGGCTAATTGTTTCAACTCTTCTTCCATATAAAAAAATATTCTTTATAAAAACGTAAAGCTAAAGCGTTTTACACAGGTAGGAAAAGTTTTATTAAAAAATTTATTTTAACTCTGATTTAGCTGGCCTAAAATTTTCAATCCGTATTTTCAATAAATGATTATCGCCATTCCTTCTAAATTTGCCTCATGAAAATATTGCTCCTATATTTAAAACCCTATAAGTGGCTGATTGTTTTAGCATTGTTCCTCGCAGCAATGAACCAGATATTTTCTTTGTTTTCTCCATGGATTGCGGGAAGAATACTTGATCTGTTTGCCAATCATCCGCATGTTTTTCCGGATAAGACTCCAAGGAATGAGCACCAGTTTTTCTTTGGCGAGGGGCAGTATCATGGATTATTATATTACCTGGTGTTATTAATAGGCACTGCCATGGTAAGCCGGATTGCCAAAGCCTTCCAGGACTATTTCGGAAATGTGCTGGTGCAGAAATTCGGAGCCACTATTTTTACAGATGGCCTGAAGCACAGTATGCGCCTGCCTTACCAGGATTTTGAAGATCAGAGCAGCGGTGAAACGTTATCCATATTAACCAAAGTGAGAGCTGATACAGAAAAATTTATAACCAACTTTATCAATGTTTTTTTTGTCATAATAGTAAGTATCGTATTTATTTCTGTTTATGCCCTCAGGCTCAATTGGATGATAATGCCGGTGTATGTGGTGGGCATTTTAGCAATAGCAATTGTAACAAGCCTCCTCAGTAAAAAAATAAAGATCATTCAAAAAACAATTGTTGCACAAACCAATTCCCTGGCAGGGGCTACTACTGAATCTTTAAGAAATATTGAATTGGTAAAAAGCCTCGGATTAACCAACCAGGAAGTAACCCGGCTTAATAATAACACGTTTAAAATATTGAAACTGGAATTGCGTAAAGTAAAGAGCATCCGTACACTTAGTTTTATACAAGGTACCATGGTCAACTTTCTGCAACAGGTAATTACATTCACTTTGTTGTGGCTTATATTCAGAAATTCTATTTCGCCCGGCGAATATTTGTCATTGACTTTTTATGGCTTTTTTCTTTTTGGACCTATGCAGGAAATTGGAAACATCATTATATCATACCGCGAAGCAGAAGCTTCATTAAACAATTTTCACAATCTTATGGCGAAAGCTCCTGAAGCAAAGCCTTTAAAGCCACAGACCATTCAGCATATAGAAGAGCTTGAATTTATCAATGTAAAATTTAAACATCAGTCTGCCCGGCAGCCTGCGCTGGTTGATATAAGCTTTAATGTAAAGAAAGGAGAAACAATTGCATTTGTCGGCCCTTCAGGTTCGGGGAAAACAACGTTGGTAAAGCTATTGGTAGGTTTGTACATTCCCCAGGAAGGAAAAATTTTATTTAATCATATCGAACGGGAAGACATTGATTTTGATATATTGCGGACACAGATAGGTTTTGTAACCCAGGATACACAACTGTTTGCAGGCTCTATAAGAGAAAACCTTCTTTTTGTAAACCCGGCGGCAACAGATGAAGAAATACTGGATGTGCTCAAAAAAGCTTCCTGCACTTCGTTGCTGGCACGCGCCGATAAGGGGCTTGATACAGTGATTGGCGAAGGAGGCGTAAAAGTATCCGGTGGCGAAAAGCAACGATTGTCTATTGCACGCGCACTACTTCGCCATCCCCGGCTACTGATTTTTGATGAAGCTACTTCTTCACTTGATTCGCTCACTGAAGAAGAAATTACCAATACCATCAAAAACGTATCTTCTAAAAAAGAGCAGATCACTATTTTAATAGCTCACAGGTTGAGTACTATTATACATGCTGATAAAATTTATGTTTTAGAAAAGGGAGATGTAGTGGAAACAGGTAATCATGAAGAATTGCTTGGCCAAAAAGGATTGTATTATGCTATGTGGCGGCAGCAAATCGGGGAAAGAAAAAAATCAGGTGTAGAACCGGAACTCGCTAATTGATTCCATGCAGTTTTTATTAGAGTAAATCATATTGCAGTTCCGATCATATCATCTTAAAGGTTAGCTCTGCAAATTCCTTAACACTCAGCGTTTCAGCCCGGCGGTCAAAGAAAGGATCTTCCAAATCTTCTTTGTCAATAAGGCTTTTTACTCCATTGCGCAATGTCTTACGGCGTTGATTGAAAGCAGTTTTTACCAATATCCAAAATGCTCTTTCGCTTTTCACAGGAAAGTACGTTTCACGTATGGTCAGGCATATTACTCCACTTTCCACTTTCGGCGGAGGAATAAAACCTTCCTTCCCTACGGAAAATAAATATTCCACGTGATAGTAATATTGTAAAAGCACGCTTAAAACTCCATAGATTTTGCTACCTTCCCTGGCTGCAGCTCTTTCTGCTACTTCTTTTTGGAACATCCCTATTACCAGAGGAACATACCCTTTCCATTCTAAAATTTTAAAAAGGATCTGTGTAGAAATATTATAAGGAAAATTACCAATCACCGCAAAAGGTTCATCAAAGGGGCGTTCCATGTCCAGGAAACTCTGGTGAATTAAATCATTTTTAAAATGAGGAAATTTTTTAAGAAGATAATCCACTTTTTCCTGGTCCACTTCAACTGCTTTAAAATGAATGTTGGAGATTTGTATTAAATGTTTAGTAAGTGCACCACCACCAGGGCCTACCTCCAGTAGATTTTTAAAAGAATATTGCAATAAAGCATCAATGATCCTTTCTACTACATTTTCATCTTTTAAAAAATGCTGGCCCAGAGATTTTTTGAGTGTGTGCATCAGTGCAAATATCATTCATTAAATGTTCTTTTTTAATCTGCATTTATCTTAAATTTGGATACTATGCAATCTTTAGAACTACATAAAACTTATACCGTTCAGGAATATTTTTCATTGGAAGAAGCAGGAGAATTACGTCATGAATTTATTAATGGAAATCTAATTGAAATATCCGGTGCATCAAGAGAGCATCATTTTATCTGCCAGAATATTTTTCTGGCTCTTTTGTATTCAGCAAAACCTTCCGGGTTTAATATCTTTATTGAGAACATGAAAGTGAAAATCCAAAGTGAAAATCAATTTTATTATCCTGATGTTCTTCTTACAAAAGAAGCCCAAACGGATAAAAATAAGTATGTACAGTTTGAGCCGGAATTAATAATTGAGGTTTTAAGTGAGGCGACGAGAGCCAAAGATTTGGTAGATAAATTCATTCAGTACCGGAAAATAAACACATTGCATTATTATCTTCTTGTTGAACCTGAAAAATATCTTGTTCTGTGTAATTTTAAAAACGAACAAGGGGAATGGGATATAGTTTCCTATACCAAACCTGATGAAATAATTGAGCTTCCTAAACTGAATATCTCTTTGTCAATGGAAGATATTTATAAGAAATAAAAAGTATTGGGTTTTTCACATTCGCATTTTCGTAAATGATCCATTCAACCAAAGGCATTGTATTAAGAACAATAAAGTATGGCGAAACAAGCGTAATCGCTTCCGTTTTTACTGAGTTATTCGGCATACAGCCTTACCTGGTAAATGGCGTACGCATATCAGGGAAAAGTTCAAAAGCGCATTTCTTCCAGCCTTCATCCATCCTTGACATGGAGGTATATCATAATGACCTGAAAAATCTTCAAAGGATCAAAGACCTCAAATGGAGCTTTATTTATAAAACTGTTTTAAGCGATGTTATTAAAAACAGTATTGCGCTTTATATGGTAGAGCTTTTACAAAAAACACTTAAACAGCCTGAACCCAATACTGATCTTTTTTCTTTTTGTGAAGATGCTTTTCTTCAGCTTGATAAAGCAATCAGTGAGGTAGCTGCCAACTTCCCGATTTATTTTTCTTTACAGCTTGCACCGTTTTTTGGCATCCGGCTCCAGGATAATTATTCTGAAAGCCAAAATATTTTTGACCCGCAGGAAGGTAAATTTTCTGACACAACATCAGCATCGCTCGATCACTTTAATAAAGAAGCGGGCTATTATATATCTCAGCTACTCAAGGCAATTCACCCGGATGACCTCAGTGAAATAAAAATTAACAGGAATCTTCGCCTGACTATTTTAAAAATTATTGAAAATTTTTACACATGGCATATTCCTGAGTTTGGCAGTATGAAAACATTATCTGTATTATCAGCAATCATTGGTTAAGGTTAATGATATGGGCTTGTAAGTTTCAGCTTCAACCTGCAAAAGGCCACTACCAATTGACAAACCTGCAACTTTTGTTATGGCATAAAAAGGATTAGATTAATTTTGTACCCTTTTAAAGATATTATAGGGTAATATTCTCTACAAAGACCGGTAATGATTTACCCAACTTCAACAAAAAAATTTTTATCTGCAGTATGCTGGAAAAACTTGAAGCTATAAAAGCAAGATTTGAGGAGCTTGGGGTCGCGCTATCCAATCCCGAAATTGTTAGCGATAATAAAAAATACAAACAACTAAGTAAAGAGTACCGTAGCCTGGAAAAGATCGTAATTGTACGGGACCAATACGCAAAATTACTTTCTGATATAGAATTTAATAAAGAAGTGCTTAATAGCGACGATGAGGAAATGCGGGAATTAGCCAAAGAAGAACTACCGGCAATGGAGGTGAAAAAGGAAGAATATGAAAAGCTTATCAGGAATATGCTAATTCCCAAAGACCCACAGGACGAAAAGAATTGTATTCTTGAAATACGCGCAGGTACCGGCGGAGACGAAGCATCCCTCTTTGCAGGCGACCTGATGAGGATGTACTTAAAATATTGTGAATCCAAAGGATGGAAAACAGCGCTTCTCAGTGAAAGCGAAGGCACAGTGGGCGGTTACAAAGAAGTACAAATAGAAGTGACGGGAGACGATGTTTATGGCACTTTAAAGTTTGAAAGCGGCGTGCACCGGGTACAACGTGTTCCTGATACAGAAGCCAGTGGCCGTGTACACACCAGCGCCGCCACTGTAGCAGTAATGCCGGAGGCCGAAGAAGTGGACGTGGACTTAAAAGAAAGCGATGTAAAAATGGAAACTGCACGGAGCGGAGGGGCGGGTGGCCAAAATGTAAATAAGGTGGAAACCAAGGTAATGCTTACTCACATTCCTACAGGCCTGGTGATTGTTTGCCAGACGGAAAGAAGCCAATTGGGAAACCGTGAAAAAGCAATGCAAATGTTGCGTACAAAACTTTATGAAGAAGAAGTGCGCAAGCAGGAAGAAGAAATATCGCGTCACAGAAAAAGCCTCGTCAGTTCAGGCGACCGCTCTGCTAAAATAAGAACGTACAATTATCCGCAGGGGCGGGTTACCGATCACCGTATTGGCTTAACAGTGTACAATTTGGATGACATTTTAAACGGGGATTTGCAGGGATTTATTGATGCGCTCCAATTCGCTGAAAATTCAGAAAAACTAATTCAGCAACAATAACAAAATAAATTGAAATCTTAATCGTTTCTTAAAAAAGCATGTCTTCAAAAAAAAGTTGCTTTGTTATATCTTTCTTAACAAAAGACTTCTTACTTTTGGCATGTCGTTTGAAACATAGCAATCAAACCTCAAACATTAAATTTCAATTTTCTCATAAGCAGTTAGTTTTGGTAAACGGCCCCTGTTTCTACAGGGGCCTCTTTTTTTCTGTCTTAATTTCTTTAACCTGCTTTTGTGAGATAAATAAAAAGTGAAATAACTAACCTGTCTATCTTCGCGTATAGGTAATCTCCGTTAATTATGAGATTGTAATAAATATGAGTAACAACAATACTCCCCAGATTTTTCAAACTGATAAGCCTACGAGATGGAAAAGCGTAAAGTGGACTGTCAGAGTTCTTTTGCTGATCAGCCTATTTTTTATAGCCGTGCTTGGAATTGCTTTATACAGCGGCTCAATTCCCAGCCTTCCTAACCTTGAAGCAAAAGCAAAAGAATATCAAACCACTCTTGACCCTTCTAATCCATTAGTCTTAAGGAACAATCAAAATTCACGATACAAGGGTTTTAAGGATTTTTTACTTAAAAAATTAAAAGCTGATTCATTAAATAAGATTAAAAACCGCGGCCCTTCCAAAGCCAATAAACTGTCTCTGATAAGAGCTGTATTTTATACTCCCTGGAATGCAAAAGTTTCACTTCCTGACCTTGAAAAAAATGCAGATAAAATCAATACTATATTTCCGGAATGGTTCTTTATAGATACCATTTCCCATCGCCTACAGACCAGGATTGACAGCGCAGGCCTTATTCTGATGCAGAAAAAAAAATTGAGCATCATGCCTATGCTGACCAATTTTAACAGTGGCAAAAATGACTTCGATGGAGGGCTATTACATTTTCTTCTGAAAGACACTGTCGCCATTAATAGCTTTATCCAACAATTAGCCGATACACTTTCTTTCTATCACTTCAGTGGTATCAATATAGATTTTGAAGAGCTTAAAGAAAAAAGTAATGAGCCGCTTACCCTTTTCCAACGAAAATTATATGAAATCTTGCATGCTAAAAATATGCTGGTAAGTATGGATGTAGAGCCAAAGAACGAAGACTATGATTATAGAAAGCTTTCACTTTATAATGATTATATTATTTTAATGGCCTATGACGAGTTCAACGGTTCTACAGGGCCGGGACCTATAAGCGCCCAAAAGTGGATAGAAGATGCCGTATCGTGGACTGCAGAAAGAATAGATCCGGCAAAAATTATTATGGGAGTAGCGGGCTTCGGTTATAGCTGGTCGGATGGGAAAATAGATCCGGAACCACTTACCTATAACGATGCTATCAATAAAGCCAAGAGTATTCAAGCTAAAATTATTTACGATAACGATACTTATAATCTTCATTACAATTATATCACGCAAGATTCGGAAGACTCTACCGACAAGGTTTATCACGAGGTATGGTTTACAGATGCAGCCACCACGTTCAATGTTTTGAGATTTAGCGACGAGTTCCCTACTGCCGGCACAGCACTCTGGCGGTTGGGCAGTGAAGACCAGCGCATCTGGAGATTTTATAACCGTAATTTGAGCAACGCCTCATTACAGCAACACCCTTTTAATTTTGATTCTCTTAAAACAATTCCGGTAGCTCAAAACAACGTTGGCTTCCAGGGTGAAGGCGAAGTGCTTGATATCATTTATTCGCCGCAGCCAGGCAAAATAAATCTCGAAATTGATAGCGCTGAACAATTAATTGCTGAACAGAATTATATTCAATTCCCTTCAGGATATGTGATCAGAAAATTTGCAGAAGATACTACAGTAGGCAAAGGCCATAAATTGATCCTGACCTTTGATGATGGCCCCAGCGCCGAATGGACGCCACAGATCATTAATATCCTGGAGCGCGAAAAAGTACCCGCTACTTTTTTCGTGATCGGCATCAACGCCGAACAAAATATTCCTCTTTTAAAAAGAGAATACAAAGATGGTTTTGAAATAGGCAATCACACTTTTACCCATCATAATATCGCTGAGATGAGCCTATCGAGGGCTGCACTGGAAATGAAGCTTACCCGCCTGTTGATAGAAAGTGTAACCGGGCATTCTACTATTTTATTCAGAGCGCCGTACAACGCCGACTCTGAGCCTCAGACTTATGATGAACTGGCGCCCATACAAAGAAGCAGAACTGAAAATTACCTGACCATTAATGAGAGCATTGATCCCAATGACTGGGCGCCGGGAGTTACTGCTGACAGTATTTTTCAAAGAGTGGTCACACAGGTAGAAACAGGAAATGCAAGTATTATTTTATTGCATGACGCCGGCGGCGAAACCCGCAAAGCCACCGTGGAAGCGCTTCCCCGGATCATTGATTATTTTAAGAAAAGAGGCTACATATTTACCTCCGTTGCTGACCTGATGGGCAAAACAAGGGATGAAGTAATGCCAAAGGTGGCCAGCTCACGCGACAGGTGGACCCGGAAATTTAATTTCTTTCTTGCAGAAACTACCTACTGGAGCAGCCAGGTAGTATTTACATTATTTATTATCGGCATTTTATTATCTGTTGTGCGAATGATAGCTATGGCGATATTAGCAAGTATCCAAAAAAAGAAAGATAAAAAATCAGGCACAAATGCTTTTCCTGTATTCCTTCTTTCCGGGGCAAATGAATATCCGTTGGTAAGTGTAATTGTGCCGGCCTATAATGAAGAAGTAAATGCGATAAGAACGGTGAATAGTTTGCTGGCCCAGGATTATCCTCAGTTAGAAGTTATTTTCGTGGATGATGGGAGTAAAGACAGAACTTTTTTAAAAGTAAATGACTTTTTTAAAAATAATTCATCTGTAAAGGTTTATACCAAAGTCAATGGAGGCAAGGCTTCCGCATTAAATTTTGGTATTCAAAAATCAAATGCTGATTATGTAGTGTGTATAGACGCCGATACACAGCTTAAGTCTGATGCAATAACCTTGCTGATGAAAAAATTCGATGATGAAAATGTGGGTGCTGTGGCAGGAAACGTAAAAGTGGGCAATGAGATCAATATGATCACCAGGTGGCAAAGCATTGAATATATTACTTCTCAAAATTTTGATCGCCGGGCTTTCGACCTTTTAAACTGCATTACCGTAATACCCGGAGCTATCGGGGCTTTCAGAAAAGATACCATTTTAATTGCAGGCGGGTTTACTACTGATACTCTTGCAGAAGATTGCGACCTTACCATGCGCCTTTTGCGCAGCGGGTATGTGGTAAGGAATTGCATTGAGGCCATCTCATATACCGAGGCGCCTGAAACTTTCCGGCAATTTTTAAAGCAAAGATTTCGCTGGAGCTTTGGAGTAATGCAATGTTTCTGGAAACACCGTGATACTATTTTCAATTCAAAATATAAAAATTTTGGAATGATAGCTATGCCTAATATTCTTATTTATCAAATCTTAATACCCATACTGGCACCGCTGGCAGACGTTATTTTGTTGTTCAGCTTATTAATGGCCTCATTAGGAATAGTGGTTGCCAGCATACCGCATATCATTCTTTATTACATCATTTTTACTTTAGTAGATATAGCAGGGGCAGCATTGGCCTTTGCTTATGAAAAAGAAAATCCATTAAAACTAGTATGGATGATCCCTCAGAGATTAGTTTACCGGCAAATGATGTATTATATTCTCATCAAATCAATCAGCAAAGCTATCAAAGGCGAGCTGCAGGGATGGGGAGCATTAAAACGTACAGGCAGCGTTAAAGAGGCATTTATCTCCCGGGGTAGATAGTACTGCACTATACTTTTACCCAAAACTTTAAATACTCATTATAATCCGTATGAACTATTTCAAAGCTTTTTGGCACTTCACTGCCAAAACTATGGTACGTCACCAACCTTGTGCCAGTGGGCTTTTTGTCTAATTGTTTGTATAAATAGCGGTTATAATAATTATACAGCTCCTCAGAATAAATTATGTCATCGTCTATCTTTTGCGTGCCTGCAATATTTTCATAAAAAGCATTATAAAAATAAAAATGATCGTACTTGCTTAAATCTACCTTAGTGATATTATCGCACAAAAAGGTAACATTTTCCAACTCAAGTTTTTTAGCCAGCTCCTGTGAAAGTGAAACCAGACCTGGCCTTTGTTCAATTCCGTAAAACAATGTTTGAGGGTATAAATGTGCTGCGGTTAAACAGAATTTCCCGGACCCGCTTCCAATATCCAGAACTTTTACATCATTGCTAACCGCCAGAAACGCTGCGGCTTTCACGGCCACAGCAATCGGGGTCCAATGTTTCTCTGCTACATCCTGTATGGGCAACGGATATAACGAGTTAAAAATCTTATCAGATTTAAACCAATTTTTTACAGGCTGGTTTATAGGCATTCTTTATAAAAGATTTATTCTTTGATATTTTTATACTCCTGCCCTCTCGCTTAATTCGAGCCACCTCATTTCCTTTTTATCAAGCAACACAATAATATCGCTGATCCTTTCGGCTGCTTCCTGGAGCTTTTCAAAATCCATACGATTGCTATCGGAAGAAGCGTTATTCATTTTTACTTCTAAAATTTTCTTTTCCTCTTCCAGGCCAGCGATCTCATTTTCCAGTTTTTCTAATTCCATCTTTTCTTTAAAAGAGAGCTTTTCAATTTTCGTATGTGATACCCCGTTATCCGCCTCTTTTCTTTTATTGCCGGATGTATGAGTAACTACAGGTTTGGGTTTATTCTCTTCCAGTTGCTTCCATCTCCTGTACTGAGAGTAGTTCCCTGGAAAATCCCTTATTTCTCCATTTCCTTCAAAAGCAAAAAGATGATCAACCAAACGATCCATAAAATAGCGGTCATGGCTTACGATCAAAATACATCCGGGAAAATCCTGCAAAAACTCTTCAAGTGTTCTTAAAGTTTGCAAGTCGAGGTCATTGGTAGGTTCATCGAGGACCAAAAAATTAGGATTACGAAAAAGAATGCTCAATAATTGCAATCTCCTTTTTTCGCCGCCACTTAATTTACTGAGTGGCGTAAACTGTTGCTGGGCGGTAAACCCAAACTTCTCCATGAATTGAGAAGCGCTGATCTTACTTCCATCAGCCAGGGGAAAAAATTCGGCAAAGTCTTTTACGTATTCAATGGCTCTTTTATCCTCCTTATATTGCAAGCTCTCCTGGGCAAAGTTTCCAAATACAATCGTATCGCCATGATTGATCTTTCCGCTATCAGGAGGAACCAGATCAAGTGCGACTTTTAAAAATGTTGACTTGCCTGTGCCGTTCTTTCCTACTATTCCAATCCTTTCACCTCTTTTAAAAGTATAGTCAAAACCCTTCATGATCACTTTGTCGCCATAAGATTTATAAACCTTTTTCATCTCCAACACCTTGCCACCCATGCGCGTCATCTTCACCTGCAAGGAAACTTCAGTTACTTCTTTTTTTTGATTCACCCGGTTCTCAATCTCCACAAAAGCATCCTGCCTGCTTTTTGATTTGGTGGTACGCGCTTTTGGCTGCTTGCGCATCCACTCCAGTTCTTTCCTGAAAATATTTTTATCTTTCAATAATTCGCTTTGCTCGATCTCCTGGCGCAACGATTTTTGCTCCAGAAAATAATCATAATCGCCTTTGTACATATACAGCTTTTCATCATCAAGCTCTATGATCTCGTTGCAAACAGCGTCTAAAAAATAACGGTCGTGCGTAACTAATAACAAGGTGCTTTTATTGGTTGCCAAAAATGTCTCAAGCCATTCTATCATTTCTACATCAAGATGGTTGGTAGGCTCGTCAAGGATTAATAAACATTTCCCTTCGTGCATTTGCGATTCTATCAAAGCCTGGGCAAGCGCTACTCTTTTGCGTTGACCACCACTTAAGTTTTTTACCGGTTCATTAAGATGGTGAAGATTTAATTTACCCAGTATTTGTTTAAGGTCACTTTCAAAGGTCCAGGCATTGGCTTCCGTTAGTGAAGTAATCAATTCATTGATACGATCTTCATCCTGCGCTTCATCTTCTAAAAGCATTTCATATTCTTTTACCAGTTGCACTACAGGATTATCAAGATTTAAGATATTATCCCAGATAGTGCGGTCATTTTCAAAGGCAGTTTCCTGCTGAAGCATAATAACCTTTACATCTTTGTGCACCCAGATGGTTCCTGAATCCGGCGTATCCTGTCCCGCAATTATTTTTAAAAGTGTGGATTTACCACTTCCGTTCCTGGCAACAAAAGCAATCTTATCTCCTTCTTCTATATGAAAGCTGATATTCTTGAAAAGAGTCCTTATCCCAAATGACTTACTTAAATTTTCTATTGAGGCATAATGCATAGAGTGCAAAGATAGTTTAGGCGGTTTAGAAAGGTTAGAAAGGTTAGAAAGGTTTAGGTAACTTAAGTTCAAGTAGTAAGTGCAACACTTTCTCAGCCCTTTTTTCGGGTACCCGAAAAAAGGGCTGAGAAAAAACAGATTTTTGTGTTGTAAATGACAAAAAAATATTCTCGACTCAGCCCGGTACA